>TARA_R110002012_G_scaffold105278_5_pt1 | contig 47501 bp, 36 predicted proteins | sample TARA_R110002012 | Tara Oceans TARA_R110002012 (sample SAMEA4396515) | marine metagenome | biome: Westerlies Biome; feature: [DCM] deep chlorophyll maximum layer (ENVO:01000326); material: water (ENVO:00002006), including particulate matter (ENVO:01000060) such as... | depth 40 m
TGAAACAGAACAAATAAGCAATAGCTTTTTGGTTCAAGTCCCTTGGAGGGGAAGCGCCCAAGTAGAAGTCGCAGGTAGCAATACGATTATCAGACCTGGTTTAGCGAGCATTATCTCGCCAAATCAAGAGATGAAAATGCTCTGGTCACAAGATTGCGCTTTTTTTAGTGTCAGACTAGACAAGAAAAAGATAGAAGAAGCACTTGTGAATATACTCGGATGTGCTTTGCCCATCCCATTGGTATTTGAGACGACGTTTGATCTGAACAGCCCTGAAGGGACGAGTTGGCTCAATGTGGTTCACTTTATCTCTCAACAACTGGAGTTATCGTTACAGCCACTGGCGACATTCGTTCTGTTGCAACAGTTGGCGCATACGCTGTGTTTAATGCTGCTAAACTTAACTCGGCATAATTACAATACACGGCTATTACAAGAAATCGTTAGCCTAGCTCCAAAAACGATCCACCGCGCAAAAGACTTTATTCGCCAAAATATTCAGCAACACATCACCTTGAAACAACTAGCTCAAATCACTGATGTAGCCCCTGCCACCTTAATCAAACATTTCAGCCACTTTGTTGGCCTGTCACCAATGAAGTATGTGCGCAATGAAAAGCTCTGTGAAGTGCGTCAGATTCTGCTTTCGAATCAGAAGAATATCACAGTCACCGATGTCGCATTAATGCTCGGGTTTAATCATTTAGGTAGATTCGCTGAATACTATAAAAACCGCTTCGGAGAATTACCCTCAGAAACTTACCAACGGCATGGCTGACTTTATCTTTTTCAGCATTGTCAAAACAAGTGATGATGTGGCTACACTCAACATCAGGAAGTGACTGGGATGCCTCCCTACAGATGAGTAAGAAGAACCACTCAACTAATCGATTAAGATTTAGTCCGATACATTAACATTTACGCGCCTCTGCTGTGTGAATATATCACGAATTATATCTACTTCAACTGACATGATTTTGCTTTTACCTAACGCTATGAAATTATTAACACGAGAGACTTCATAATGTAATAAAAGAGCTCGATAAAAAATCATCAACATCGCAGATGTCTAAGTCTGACGATAAAGCGAAAATTCGTCGCTCATTTTGTTTTTAAAGTAAAAATCAAATCGCAAATACGACAGTTAATCAATGGTTAAATATATTACCCTAAAAAAGGATGATTTGGTTGAAATATGAAGTGTTACCCCTGAAATAAAATTTCAGGAGTAACGGGGGGGATAGGATCCAGAATTGAATTATTCGGTTTCAGGGGTAACGCTTTTTCACTGCGCTCCAACACCGTTTTTCGTCTTACACAAACTCTGCAATTCAGAACTGACAAAAATCAATGTTTTTAGCTTTTTGAGTATCAAAATAAACTGCGAATTACGATTTTTGAAATTGACCCAAAATCGTCATTTTGAGCAGATAAGATGAGACTAAACGGCGTTGAAAGGTATGTTATTCAGTCAAAAAATATTACGACTTAATCAATAAAAAATGTCAAATTTCCTTCCCGAAAATTTACAAAACAGCAGAAAGAAACAGGTAAAAAAGCGAGATAAATTTCGACACTTAATCACAAAAAAGTTGCTCGAAATGATTCAAAAAAGATCTACTAAATAGTATCTTTTGGCCGTCAATTTAAAACACTTTTTCGTTATTAACTTGCTTTAAGAGAATGCATTTCAATCGACTTTTTTCATCAATAAAGCAGTCAATTCGTCTAATTTTCAATTCACTGAGTTGGCCACTTCACGTGCATAGCTAAGCCGAAATAGCAAAAAAAAAAGCGAACACACGGGACCTTGCGCTCGTAAAACTTGCCCAAAAAAACGATGATTCAGTGGTTTACATGATGGTAAATGCTTCAGTCGCGCACTCTTTTTTCAGAGTATATCACGCAACTAAATACTTAAACTTAGGATCTTCAACGAAGTAATCATCAGAATATATCGAGTGTTGAGGCAGTGGGACTGCGTCTAATTACGTGTCCAAGCCCAGCGATATAGCGTGAAGTAGTTTGTTTGCTGCGTTAGCAAAATTCTGAAATTCACTGGCACTAGTTTCTAAATTAGAGCGTCTTTCAAGCAATAAATTTAACACTTCTCATCGAACTTAAAGCAGTTTAATTTGATTTCAATATGAATTTTTTAATACCTTGCATAATACCAAAAAAGCTTACATTTAGAGTGCTTAAAAAACCACTACACCTGCCACTATTGTTTTGGAACAATCTTTAAGGCAACACGGTACCGGCCGAGGTTTAAAGCAGAAATACATCTAAAATGGGTGTCTAAAGCGATTAACTAGCTGCGTGTTTTATTGTCCTGAACATAATGTTAGAACGCTATCGAGTTGACCGCCTTCATCAGCACGTTAATCTCGCCAACTGATACAAATACTCAACTTACAGGGCTATCTGGCTTGCAGCATAAGGGTATGGCTCGGCAAATTTGAGCGTTTAGTAGCTACACTATTAATTGATGATGTCGATCAATTTTACTGAGGAAGCGGACTTATAAAACATGTTGTTGAATTCAAAAGTGAAACCATAGCCTCAACCATTGTGATAACAATTCCATTAAATAATTACACTCTGAGAATTCATTCAGCGAGTTTTGAACAACGCCTCGGTGTGCAGTAATGGTTGTTCCCTTTCAAGTACCGAGAACGCAGTGCAAAACCTGTTGGGGAATTCCCTTTGGGCGAACTTAAAACTGCTCCGACTTTATGGGGGTATTACATTTCTTCATCAATAAAGCAGTCAATTCGTTTAATTTTCAATTCACTAAGTTGGCCCCTTCACGTGCATAGTTAAGCCGAAAAAGTAAAAAAAATGTAGTTTTCGAGCCTAGAAGTTGATCAAAAATACGGCAATTAAATACTTAAAAAACCTAACTTGCCATCTTCAGCGAAGTCGAAAAGCCATTGAAAAGTATTGGGTTAAAAAGCTTTCTACGTCCATAAACAAATCGTTTGCTGATTGTCCCCATTTATTTAACCGTTCTAACACCTTGCAATAATTTATCAGAACAACTGCTACCATGAATGACAGAAATGTCGCCAGTGGTTTCAAGTACGACAGCACGAACCTGTGCGAGGTCTAAAACATTTGCTTCTCGAAGCTTCGCAATGAGGTCACTTTCAGCCACACGAGTAGCTTTTAAGGCATCATGTAAGATCACTCCATCCTGCATCAGTAAAGCAGGTTTATTTTGCATTATAGACTCGAACGTTGTTGATTTTTTACGAAGAGTGGCGGTGGAATATTGGACGATGAAGAGCATCGCCATAGATAGCATTGTCTGTATAAAACTAGTCCACTCGGTTGATTGGCTTGCTCCTGCGAGTAAAGAACCAATGGCGACCGTCATAACAAAATCAAAGTTGGTCATCTTAGAGAACGATCTCAGACCATTTACGCGTACAAGCAATACAACCCAGAACATTGCAATTCCGGTTAACAAAATAGCTCGTAAAAAAAGGTCCACTAATGGATCGTTAACAAACATGTCTACCTCCTTAATTTCGTGCAAATTTAGTATTTTAAAAACAAGCTGTAGAATACTAGTGGTTACCTTGGATTGTGTTCCCCTAATGTGTTTTCTGTAGCGTTACAAAAGATGGTAAGTGCGGCCTAGACGTTTTTCATTAGCAAATTAGTGTTGCTAATATCAAGCTTATTCAGCAAAGACCAAGCCAATTTGAAATGAAATTAGCTAAAGTAGCTTAACTGCAGCGCCCACTCTGGCTCAGAGATAATTCTCAATATCGTCAATTACTATTAGCTCTTAGTAGTTAAAAATGTATGAGCATGAAAGCTTGATCAGAAATACTTTTTTACACGATTTTGCTTAAGAGGAAGGTAAATTATTCCTGCAACTGAAAGCGCTAATGATTATAAAAATTTCGTTTCCATTCACATAATGGCAGGTTTAACGGCTGCCGATTTAGAGTCAGAAATACTAGCGTAAAGGGCGAAACACCAACGATTTTTCCCACACAAAGAATGACCAAGATGAATCACTCACTCCTCGTTATTCAGCTGATTCATATTGATAAAAGTTTTGTTCTATAAAAAATCTTCACGCATAGGGCTAAATGTATCGATTAATAATCCACCAGTAGTTGTCGTCGTTCCATGTTCAACGTTAGGAGGGATAATACAAGAGTCCCCACTTTTTAATATGCGCTCTTTACCGGCGATAGTGAAAATGAACTCGCCTTCTTCAACATAAGTGATCTGTGTATGATGATGTTTGTGCGCGTAGCCGATAGCGCCTTTATCAAACCATACCTTAACCGCCATAATATCTTTGTTGTAAGCAAGTATTTGTCGCTTAATGCCTTCTCCTAGGTCTTCAATTTCTCTCACTTGCGTGTTCATATAGCTCCCTTGTCTATAGATGTTAAAAAAGTCAAAACGTTACTCGTAACAATGTCACGCGTGGGCAAAAGAGTCAGTTTCGCGCTGCAACCTCATAATCAATCATTATCCGTCAAATATGGAGGATAGAAAAGCAGAATTTTTTAGTGTTATACATTGTTTGCTCTTACTTCGTCCTTGAATAAACGAGCGCAAAAAACTATTTAATAGGTGAGCTCTATAACGTTATCGATTTTGTGCATGAGGAATAACACGCTTTTTTACTGTATCCAGAAGATTTTTCTCATTTCATCTAGAAGGTTTATTTTACCGCGTTGGTACTTAATTCTCGTTAATAAAGATGTTAATATAGCCATTATTAATCACATTCAATCAGGTGTAGTCATGAAAATAGCTTTAATGATGGAAAATAGTCAAGCAGCAAAAAATCCGATAATTCTTGGGGAATTGCAGGCTGTATCAAGTTCCTTGGGACATGATGTCTATAACGTTGGCATGAGCAGTGAGGGTGATCATCACCTTACATATGTTCATCTAGGCATAATGGCTGGAATTTTATTAAACTCGAAAGCAGTAGATTTTGTTATTGCTGGTTGTGGCACAGGGCAAGGCGCTCTTATGTCACTGAATGCTCAGCCAGGTGTATTTTGCGGATATTGTATCGACCCGTCCGATGCATTTTTATTTAATCAAGTTAATAACGGCAATGCACTAGCCCTACCTTTTGCAAAAGGCTTTGGATGGGGTGCAGAACTTAATGCTCGATACATATTTGAAAAAGCTCTTACAGGCGAGAGAGGGAATGGGTATCCAGTAGAAAGAAAAGAGCCTCAAGTTAAAAATGCTGCCATTTTAGCCGAACTAAAAGCAGAACTCGCCGCCGAAAGCTATGTGGATACTTTGAAAAAGATTGATCAAAACCTTGTGAAAGTCGCCGTCTCTGGAGAACGCTTCCAGCAATGCTTATTTGAGAATGGTCAAGATGAATCAGTGAAGGCCTACGTAAAATCCTTACTATCATAGATAAATAGCGAAAGAAGAAAGTGGGCTCTAAATGAGCCTGCTTTTTACTGTTTTACCCGATGGTTAATGCTCCATTAGGATACAAGACTCTTACCCTACGTGGGCTGGCCAAGAAATATGCAAGTGTGAGAGGGCCTAAACGTCCCATGTACATGAGTATTATAATAATCAGCTCACCAATATTTGATAGATCTCCTGTCAATCCTCTCGATAACCCCACAGTGCCGAGGGCTGAAATAGCTTCAAATGCTACGTCAAGGAACGGTGCGTCTTCGGTTATCAATAATAGAAAAATTGCCACCCAGGATACACCAGTGGAAATAAGTGTCAGTGCGAGCGCTTTGTTTCTGGTTTCAGAACTGATTGCTCTACCGCCCAAGGTTGAAGAAGGATCTCGTTTAAGATAGCTGTAAGCGGATAAAATTAGCACGATAAAAGTGACCAGTTTTATTCCACTTGCTGTGCTCATGGACCCGCCTCCAACAAACATTAGCATGAGCATGAGAAAGGTAGAGGCATTTTCAAGTTCTGAGATAGCTAATGTGTTAAACCCGGCCGTTCTTGGTGTTACGGCTTGAAACCAAGTCGCCCAAAATGCAGATACACCATCAAGGGAACCTAAGGTATTTGGGTTGTCTTCTTCTATGATATAGAAAAGTACGACCGCTATTACATTGACGACCACTGTTCCAAGAATCATTACTTTGCTATAGACCGATAGACCTTGCCATTTACGTTTTTTAAGTAATTCGATCCAAACAGAGAACCCGAGCCCGCCAATAATAAAAAGCCCTGTAATGGTTAGGTTGATAGTGGGGCTACCAACATATGAAGATAAGCTGTCTTCATTTAAGGCAAAGCCGGCATTGTTGAAAGCTGAAATGGTATAAAAGAAAGCGTGGAAAAGTGCTTCGCTCCATGTTTTTGTTTGTAACCAAAACATGGATAATATTATGAAACCGACCAATTCTATGACAAAGGCGAATATTAGTACTGACTTTGCAGTTGACACTAAGGTTGATAGGTCGGTCTGATTAAACGCTTCCTTGATTGCAGATTGTTGGATAAAACTGATTTTTCCGCCCAAAGCAATAAGAGTAACAACAGCGAATGTCATTAATCCTAACCCACCTATTTGAATGAGTAATGCGATTACTGTTAGGCCTAATGTTGTAAAAACCGTGCCTGTGTCGACTACTACCAAGCCGGTAACCGTCACTGCCGAAGTTGCGGTAAATAGGCTTTGTATCCATGAAATTGGCTGTGTGGTCATGCCAGGGAGCATAAGGAGTAAGGTGCCTATGAATATCACTCCCAAAAAACTCAAAGAAAGAATAAGCGGTGGAGCGGCTTGAACTTTAGAGGCATTTTTGGTTTTTTTGTGAGATGGACGCTTCTGTAAACTCCATTTAGTCATCGCTCGAGCCTTGGGGCGATTTTAATAAGAGACTCACGTGGTCCACACAAAATAACGGTGTCACCTGCTATCAAGTCCAATTCTAAACTGGGGGACTGCTCGATATGTTGTCCTCGCTTTAACACAAGGCAAGACACTGTATTCACATAACCTTTTAGCAGAGTTTGAATAGGGCGACCTGAAAAGGAGCTAGGCAAATTTATGTCAACGATGTATTGACCATGGCCTAGGCTTAAATAATCATTCACCATAGGATAATTCAACGCCTGAGCTACACGGGCTCCCATCTCTTCTTCTGGATGAATTATCCGCGATACACCCAACTTGGAAAGTATAGTGTGATGTGCGGAGGTATTTGCTTTAACCCATATATCTTTAACATTTAGTGCTTTTAGGTTTAGGGTGCAAAGCAGACTGGATTGCATGTCTTCACCTATGGCGACCAATACCGATTCGCTTTGCGATAAATTAAGGTCTTTAAGCACTTTCTCGTCAGTCGCATCACAAATCAACGTCTGAGTTAATTCACCAGCATGTTGCTCTGCTAGTTTTTCGTCTTTATCTATTCCGGTAACGGTATGTCCCATATGAATTAATTCAAGACTGGCGGTCAAACCAAACCGACCTAAGCCAATAACGGTAAAATGTGCCATAACGCTACTCCGAAGGATGACAATTAATGCGGTAACCTTGTCCTGCTGCTGTCTCTATTATGAAAGATGGCTTGGTTGCTACTTGGATCTTTTTGCGAAGATGGCTGATTAAGATACGCACGTAATGGGAATCTTCACTTCGATGTACACCCCATATCGAACGAAGTATGCGCTGCTGGCTGACAAATACCCCAGGCTCTCTGGTTAATATATCTAATAGTTGAAACTCTTTGGGTGTGAGTAATACCTTTTTGCCATAGGCCTGCACTGTATTTGAGTTAATATCGATACTCAGCCCAGCGACTTGCCTCAGGGGCTTTGCTTCGGAAATAATGGGGGTTAAATCTCTTAACAAAACGCTTATTCGAGCGATGAGCTCTTTAACACTAAATGGCTTATGCACATAATCGTTTGCCCCTGCCATAAGTAGTTGCACTTTAACCGTTTCTGAATGTCTGGCGGATAATACTAGTATGGGAACTTTGCTAGTTTCTCTTACCCTTTTCAATATCCTTTGACCGTCGCCATCGGGTAGACCGAGATCAAGAACTATTAAGTCTGGCAATGAAGATATTGCGATATGGATTCCGTCGCGCACCGTTGAAGCTTCTAGACAGGTATAACCTTCGACTGAAAGAGCAATTTTAATCATTGTTCGAATATTGATTTCGTCTTCAATAATTAATACTGTGCTCATGACGCTGGCTCATTGATGGTGGGAAGCATAATAATGACCTTACAACCGGGGTTTGTATTTCTAAGTTGAATGGTACCCTTGTGCGCAGAAATTATGCCGCGTGCCACGTTTAATCCTAGGCCTATCCCGCCCTTGCCTATATCGCCCTTTCTTGAAGAAGAAAAAAGTTGAAACGGTGCTTCGGTATCGTTATTTGGTAATCCGCAGCCATTATCTTTGACAGTAATCTTAAGATTTTCCTCTGTATCGGACACATGAATAAGTACTTTGTCTTGGCTAAATTTCAACGCATTATCAACGACGTTATAGATTGCTTGTTGCAACAGAGGTTCGCTAGCAATAATAGTTGGGGAGCTCACAAGGACAAAAATCTCAAGCCGAGATGTGTTAAAGCGGCTTTCTAAATCGCTAAAAATCCGCTCAATATCCGTGGGAGTTCGTGCTGCAATAAGTAGATCGTTTTGTATCTTAGTTGCGTGCAAAATGTTTTCAATATATGCATGCAGGCGCTTGCTCTCTTGAAGCGCGCCACTAATAAGTCCCGTTTTTTCGCTCTCCTCAAGATTTGTAGAATATTCATGTAGCGTTTCCATCGAACCAATAATAGAGGCGAGCGGTGTTCTAAGGTCGTGTGATACGGAGCGCAATATATCTGCTTGCATCTGAGCAACTCGCAGCGCCTTTTGTTGCTTTTGATAAAACGTAGTGAATTCACTTGTCACAAATGCCACAACGACAAATGTCGCCATATTGATAATATCTTCTATGTTTTCCATGCGAATAGAGAATTGAGGCTGGGTAAACAAAAAATTAAAGCTGACAGCGCCAATTAAAGCTGCGAGTAATCCGTTTGAGCGTGAATATAATATTGCGCAGCTAGCCGCTCCAAATTGTAAGATAAGTAATATTCCACCAATGGGCATAAACCAGCTGCTCATCGTAAAGCAGATGAGTATTGCTAACAGCATAATTAAAATAGTAAGCGCGGTAGGGTGCATGACGGCGTTATATTTACTCGAATCTTTAGGGTTTAATTAATGTAACAATCAATTGCAAATAAAACGCGTAAAATTTGTGTAAAAACGAGTCTGCTGAGTTTAGAAGGTTAAAGAGTGTTGGCTATATGAGAAGGGTTCCTGGCTTTGCAAAAGACTGCTTAATAGTGCCTTGATTAGTCTTATTTTGGCTCTGCGCTTGATTCTGTAATTACCCGTTTCTGAGTAATCCACTATCGATTTAGCGAATTCACTATCGACTATTGCTATCGCGACCCAATCCGCGGCGACATCTAATGACTCACTCACCTCGCAATAACGCGCATGGTGTTCACAATTCTAGATAGGACTCTCCTTACCAGCGATACACTTTTGCCCCCGCATAAAGTGACGTTTTATCTCATGAATGTCACCAAACGTCTTAAGTAACAGCATACCGCTAAAAACGCATGTTCCATCGCTTCACGGTTTTGAACGCCATAGAGAGCATTAGTTTAAGTTACATAACTGCTCGTTAAGTCCAAGTGGCATGCAGATTGCTGCTGTTAACACGACGAAATCAATAATATCTCGGAGGACTCTATGAGCAATCAGTTGGATAAAAATAGCATTTCAGAAACAATTGCGGACACGATTAGTGAAACGGAAAAACGCAAGTTATACAAAGCAGTATCCAGTCAGCGGCAGAAAGCTATCAGTACGATAACTGGGGCGTATAGCTATGTTAAAGCCAATCCTATCAAATCCACTGGGCTGGCCGTCTTAGGGGGGGTATTAATTACCTCCATTTTAAGAAGTAAGTCACAACACTAATACTAACGCAGATAGTTGTATTACAAATAGTGCAGCGGTGCTCCTATGGCACTTATGGTCTGTATCGCTGCGCTCTCGCAATGCCGTCAATATCGCATCACTCATCTTATCTAGTTCATACCGCAAGCGGCAAAGTAAAACTACGTGTTAGACGTAATCCGTAGGCAAAATAGTGTAATTTTTTCCTCATTATTCAGTACTATTGTCAAAACGTTTCCTGCGCGTACTGACTCAATTGAATTGTTGAGTCCAAATCACGGCCTCGTGTAATTCTGTATTCCATCACCCATAACCACTGAGTAGTGATGCCATCTAAGTAGTCAATAACTGCTTGCTGATGACCATTATCGACAAGTAATTGAGCGGTACTATCAATAGCAGAATTATATTGTGTTTCGTATCACTCTTTTACGGCACTTTTTCCACCAGATCACTATCATAACGCCATTGTGTTTTTGGCCACGCATTTCAAAACCGACTTTGTCAGTATCCTAGCGTTATGAGAACTTTCATTTAGGTTGATTAGTTTACCCGTAAAAGCTTTGGGCGTGCGTTTCAAATAGCAATATACTGATCTTCCCTTACGTTATAGATACCTTACTTTTCACATAAAAAGTTATTACGAAGTGTATTTCAAATAAAATAATACTGTATATAATTACAGTATATGTTGAAGTTTATCCCCATAAAAGCGTCTGCGGGTATCGTTGGTTTCGAGTCACCTGCGGCAGAATACACACAGCTTAACTTAGATTTAGACCAGCTACTGATTGACCACCCCTCAGCAACCTACATTGGTGTTGCCCAGGGCGAGTCGATGAAAGGTGATGGTATTTTCTCAGGTGACTTGTTGATTGTAGACCGCGCTCAAGAAATTAAAGACCAAGACGTGGTGGTGGCTAACCTCAACGGTGTATTCGTGTGCAAGAAAATCGATAAAGTGCAGCGCTGTTTACTGTCTTCCAGTAAGCGATTTCCGCCATATTTTTTGCAAGAAGGTGACGACTTTCAGATAGAGGGGGTGGTGACGCGCTCTATTCGCTTACATCGACCCTTTAAGAAGCAACTCTGATGTTCGCCTTGTGTGATGCCAACAGCATGTATGCCAGTTGCGAGAAGGTCTTTGACCCCAGAATTCGCAATAAGCCTGTGGTAGTACTGACAAACAACGACGGCTGTATCTGTGCGGCTTGTGGCATTGCTAAGCGCTTAGGTGTGGGTAAGAAGTTCGTGCCGTACTTTCAGGTGAAAAAGGAGCTTGAGGCAGCCGGAGTCGTTATTCGCTCTAGCAACTACGAACTCTACGCAGATTTAAGTCAGCGCATGATGGATACCTGCGCACGTTTCGCCCCTGACATTAACGTATATTCCATTGATGAGTGTTTTTTATATTACGGTAACGAGGCTACGCCGCCCCAAGAAGGCTGGACAGCCCTAGCGACTCAGATTCGAAAAACCGTTTGGCGCGAGGTTAGACTGCCTATTTGCGTGGGTATCGGCCCAACGCCCACATTAGCCAAGGTGGCGAACCATGCAGCTAAAAAAGTAGAAGGATTCAAAGGCGTTGCAGTATTAGATACTCTGGCAGTGCGCAAAGATGTGCTATCACAAATGGATGTGACGGAAGTGTGGGGTATTGGTAAACGATTAGGTTTGCGACTAAACGCATTAGGAATTAATACCGCATGGCAGCTAGCTAATCGAGACCCGTCGCAAATTCGCAAGGAGTTTTCAATAATTGTCGAAAATACGGTGCGAGAGTTAAATGGTGAGGTACGCCATACTTGGGATAGTGTGCGTGCTGCTAAAAAAGAGATATACAGCACGAGAAGCTTTGGTAATCGGATTACAGAATTCAACGAGCTACGCAGTGCGTTAGCTAGCCATGCTGAGACGGTCGCGATAAAGCTGCGCAAGCAAAAGAGTCTGACCGCAAGCATGACGCTATTTGCGACGAGTTCTCCTCATGATGCAGAAGGGTATTTTCGCCGCTCACACTTTCATCACTTTACTGTGCCGACTAATGACACCCGCAACATCGTAAGCGTGATTGAAAGCGCTATGGTGCAGCTTTATCAATCAGGTGTTCGTTATTACAAATGCGGTGTGGGGCTATTGGACTTGCACGATGAGGGGCTGTTTCAATACGACTTATTCAGCCCATCAAATGACAACGCTAAGCTCATGTCTTGTATGGATAATATTAACGCTAAATACGGACGTTCCACAGTTCAAATGGCCGCCAAAGGCTTCGAGCAAAAGTTTGCTATGCGACGAGAGTTCCTGTCCCCTCAATACACGACAAAATGGAGTGATATCCCCAAAATTCTCTGCTAGGTGCGAGCCTCAAACCATTAGAGATAAAGGCTTAATCTCTATGGTCATCGCCAGTGGTTGTTTTTTTCGGATAGCGAATTACCAGCATCGTACCGATAACTAACAGTGCCAGTGGGATTAGCAAAATAAGGTCTTCGTACATTTGATGCTCCTGATAGATGAAGGCAGAGAAAAATATGTCTTTTATTTGACTATATTGGTCAATCCTCAAGAAATATACAATGAGTTTAGAAGACTGAAGTTAGCTGAGAGTATTACGCCCCCAATACTCGTCGACAACGACTATTGGGGGCACCGTTAAAAAATTTACTGTTACGCTAAATTAAAATAGCTAAAAATTCGCCGTCACACCAAGAATAATTCGACGATCTGTTAACCCCTGCTCACACAACAAGGCCCCTTCATTGACACACCATTGTGTTCGATCTTCCCTGAGAAGGTTTATTCCTTCTAAACCTACACTCATAGAATCGTTAATATCATAGCTAACGCTCATATTCAGTTGCGCTCTATCATCAACAATTCTTGGCATATCGAAACTAATCAAATTGCCCGTTTTGAACGACGATCTCCACGTGTAACGAGCTCTGATACTAAGATCGTATTTGTCATAAAACAGAGTGATGTTGTATGCATTTTTGGATAAATCTTCTAGTTCGATTCGCTCTTCTACGATGTCATCGCTGAGTGTCGAGGTCGATTGATCGGTATCTGTTCGTCCTAAAAGGTTATTCAGAGCATTCCCATCGCCGGTAGCAGGTCTAAAGGTGTCGATATTAGACCCTGATTCTTGATAAGTATAATTAGCAATAAGACCAAACCCTGAAGCCCAACCAAGTGTATCTTCGTATGCTGATAAATCATGTTGAAACGCTATCTCAACACCCGTTTGTGTTTCCTCATTTGGCAAATTAATCGTAGTTTGCAATGGTACACAAATTCCAGTTCCGGGTACTGATGACCAAACATTGCGATCTGTCACCGTTGGATTCCATATACCGCCCCCTTCACATGGGTCGGTAATATCACGTTCTATTTGACCATTTTCACCAATAGGCTCTTCTGGGTTATCTCTCACAGCGGCAAAAATATCAGTGCGTTTCTTATGGAAAAACCCAACACTGACAAAACTAGAGTTTGAAAAGTAATATTCGGCAGAAATATCATAAGAAATAACTTCTTCAGGTGTTAACCCAGGATTACCCACTTGAACAGCTGAACCAGCTCCTCCTGGGAAGTTTATCGACGTAGACAAGTTATCAAAATCGGGTCTACGTATATCTTTTGCTATCCCACCTCGTAAAACCAGGTCATCGATAACTTCTGCCGCTAGGCTAAAACGTGGCAAAAAATAGTCATATGATGATGTCTCTTCTCGGAGTCCAGTTGCCTGTCCATTTTCAATATTATTACCAACTGATGTTACTTCTGTGTCAATGTAACGAAGGCCTAAATTGCCACGAATAGGGATATCATTTACGTAAAAATGGAAATCGCCTTGAACATAAAGTGCAGTAGTTTCCTCTTCTATATCAAAAAAAGAGTCGAGTTGTAATGAAGGCTCAGAAAGAGTTGCATAACCTTCCGTAATATTACCGTTGGCAATCTGTGTGGCGTTATTAGCTATTATCGCATCGTTTAAAGCGCTAAGAACCATTTCAGGGTTCGAGAATGCGACGTCTGCATCGATTCCAAGATAATCAGCAATATATAAACGCCTACTATCAGCTTCATTAAAATTACTCGGACCTGGCGCGACTACATCCGCGAAGAGATCCGCGGTAGGTCGATAAAACGTTGTATTAGGGTTTGAAAAATTAGATGACGAATTTATGTTATTACTCAGCGCTTCATTCTTGTTCCAGCGTACCCCTGCTTTGATATCTGAAAAATAGGGGTTTAAATCTGATATGTCATATGTACCGTCAACTCTAAAAGCAGTCTCGGCATTCTCCTGAGAGTTTCGCCCGACTCCTACACTACGTAGAGCATAATTTGCTGGATTAAGCAGATCTTCGCTAAGTGGTGAGGAGTCCATCCCTTGCGCTATACCAAATTGAAGAACTCCGCCAGATGCATCGAATTCAATCGGCACGCCATTATCAATGCTGAGCCCAGCAGAAGGTTGTGGCCCATAAGGATTAATAAAATCAAGATCAGTATTCAATCTAGGGAACGTTGAATCTGAGCTAGAATAAGAGATTTCAGAATTCAATTTAAGTCGATCTAATTCCCACTCAAATCCGGTTGCGAAAACATCACTATCTGTAATACGCGAGCCGGTAATAGTGCCAACACGTAGATTGGGATCAATATTATTATTGTTACTATCAACGCCAACACCTAATGTCCCACTTAGCACCGCTTGAACTTCTCCCAATTCAAGAGGACCGTTAGGGCCATCTATTGTCCCTAAATTAATCGTTTCAAATTCATTGTTTACCGTATTATCGACCACTGCAGAGCCTCCAGTACCCGATATGTAGGCTCTAGACGTCTTCTGCGCTCGCTCTTGTTTATTGACCGTCGCATCAAAGTATAACTTTAGGTTATCCATAGGCTCGAATTCTACGGAGGCAGTAAAGTTATTGGTCTCGTATTCGTATCGCGTTGTCATTTGCTCCAGAAACTGCGTTCTTAGAAATGGAAAAGACTCTGCACTTCCACTTCCAGAACCCGGTAACACCTCTCTATCCCGATCAAGCCGTGGATCGAACGATGCTACCTGCTGTTCGGCATAACTTCCTGTCAGCACAATCCCAATTCGTCCAAAGTCTGTATCCCAATTGTCTCCAAAGGTTCCGGAAACTCTCGGCGAAGTAGCATCTGCCAAATCACTATTTTCAGCTTGGGCTCGAAATGAAAGCAGCTGTTCGTTTAAGCTTAGAGCTCTCAGCGTTCTGAGGTTTATCGTACCGCCGACAGATCCTTCAATCGTTTTAGCTGTTGGTACCTTAATCACTTCTAATGAGGATATTAGCGCCGCAGGCAGGTCATCAAAACTGATACCAGAGCGCCCACTACCACTACCGACAGTAGAAACCCCGTTTATTTCAACCCTATTGGCGCTGGTTCCTCGAATCTGGACACCAGTACCAACACCTGCGGTGCGGTCGATTTGCACACCAGTTACATTTTCAAGTACCTCAGCAAGGTTTTGATCTGGTAGCTTGCCGATATCTTCAGCCTGAATAACTTCTTTAATACTATCGGCAGAACGTTTTTCTGCTAACGCACTCGCCAATGCACTTCTAATTCCTCGAACTTCAATCACTTCTGTTTCTGGGTTTCCTTCACTCTCGTCTTGAGAAACCTGTGCCTGAGAACTCATTGTCACGCAAGCAAAAGCCGAAGATATTGCTGCAGCCAAATAGAGTTTTCTTGTGTTTACTTTTAGCATTTCCCTCTCCTTAAAAAATCATAAACGATCATTTTCGGGAAATATAAATCACTTGTTAATCATACTCAATCAATTTGTTGCGATTAAGTGAATTAAAAATTAACAGAATAAAATAGAGCAAACATACCCTCATACCCCCCTGACAAGCAAGAGACTGTAGAAGGAGCAATGTCATTAGACATTCTCGTATAATATGTCATTGCAATCAGGCTCATAATAATGCAATATCAATCATTATCGGTCACACTGCGAAAATTAACCTGTTACGTCAATCTATGCTTTCTCAGAACCTCAGCTTCAGGCTTCATAGGAAATGCCCATTGACAGTAATGTGTTTTCCTTAGTTTCGAATAGTCGTAGGAGTTTTAAGATGTATATACCTAAGTGGGCGTTTGTCCCAGTTACAACAATACTTGCAGCCTCGTTCTTTGTTGGTTGTTCATCAAAAATTCAATCTAATGAACAAGCGCATCAAAATGAAAACACGAATAAAGTAAAATCATACGCTTCATTTGTACCAGAGAGACGTGACGACTTTGCTTGGGAAAACGACAAAGTAGCATTTAGAGTATATGGACCTGCAGCACCATTAGCCGGGCATGCAAGCGGTGTTGACGCTTGGCTGAAGAAAGTAGATTACTCAATTATTGATAAGTGGTACGAAATGCACTTCGCAGGACAGACATACCACAAAGACAGGGGAGAAGGTTATGACCCATACCACACTGGTATCAGTCGCGGTGTTGGTGGAAGCGCAGTTTGGGTAGATGACACCCCCTATTACGCGCATAACTTTACGACGTATAAAATACATCAAAATAATGGTGGCGAAGTTAAATTTACGCTCTATTACGACTTTGAAACGCCATTAGGTAAAGTTAAAGAAGAGAAAACAGTTTCGCTAGCTCTCGGCTCTCAATTGTACAAAGTCGACTCTATTTTTTACTTAAATGGAGCTCCTGCCTCGCTCCCTATTGCTATAGGCGTTGCCACTCACGATGAGAAAGCCAGCGTATATCAGAACAAGCAACAAGGCTGGATCGCCGCATGGGAGGAAATAGACCAACAAGGACTTGGAACCGGCGCTTTAATTGAACCAAGCCAGGTCAAAAAGATAATTCACACTCCATCAAAGACCAAAGATACGAGCCATATATGGTTGGTAACGCAATCCTCTCAAGTTGGCGAATTAACATATTATTCAGGTTTCGGCTGGGAAGGGGCTGGTGAAATTACCTCAATAGATCAGTGGACTAATTACCTTAATAACTTCGAGCAGTAAAAATGGAAAAAATAGCATTTGTAATGACGCTCAAGCCAGGCTTTGAAGTCGAGTATAAAAAACGACATGATGAGATTTGGCCTGAGTTAGTGCATGAACTTAAGAGCTCTGGCGTCTCAGACTACAGCATTTTTTATGAAGCAAGGTCTAACAAACTGTTTGCAGTATTGAAACGCGAGGATACCCACACCATGGAGTCACTCCCTCTAAACCCCATAGTAAAAAAATGGTGGGCGTACATGGCAGATATTATGGAAACCTTTGAAGATAACGAACCGGTTACGACTGAGTTGTCGCAGGTCTTTCATCTTGAGTAATTTTAACCACTCACCCTAATATTCAGGCGCGCGATTTCAACACAAGAATATAAATAATCGAAATCGCGGGCTCATTTCACTAGCTTTTACTCGGCACCCCTACATCAGTAAACGACAGAAAACGTATACTGAATGAGTCGTTTACTCATTCTCCTGTTAGCAAAAAAAGAGAGATAATTGAAAATCCTAATCTTAAATGAATCAAAGCGTGCGCTTTTAACCTCGCACACAGAAAAGCGATGTGCGGCGTCACCGAATACCGTAGCAAAACTAACCCGTAAGGGTATTGATGTATTTATTGAGCAAGATGCGGGCGCCCTATCCCTGTACGAAGATAAAGAATTTGAAGCAGCTGGGGCTCACGTTGTCGATACAATTGAACCCATTATCTCGCAAATTAATATCCTATTGTGTGTTAACAGCCCTAATGAGGAGCTCATCCTTCGACTGGCGAATAATGCAATTGTGATTGGCCATATTGACCCCTTCTTCCAAAAATCATTGGTCACCAAACTATGCCAGAACGGCATTACTACTGTATCTGTCGAGATGATCCCTAGGACGTCAAGAGCTCAGAAAATGGATGCACTTAGTTCCCAAGCCAGTTTGGCTGGGTATGTCATGGTAATGAAGGCAGTGGCTAACTTACCCTCTATTTTACCTATGATGATGACTCCTTCGGGAACAATCAAACCCGCGAAGATATTTATTATTGGGGCTGGGGTGGCTGGGCTACAAGCTATTGCCACTGCAAAGCGGTTAGGTGCAAGTGTGTTAGCTTACGACACCAGACCAGTTGTTGCTGAACAAGTTGAGTCATTGGGAGCCAGATTTTTAAAAATTGATATCGGAGATACCGGCGAAACAAAAGATGGTTATGCGAAAGAGCTAACAGAACAGCAAAAAAATAAGTTAGAAGCCGCACAGCAAAAAGCAATCGCTGATTCAGACATCGTTATTACAACGGCTCAACTTTTCGGTCGAAAGCCCCCTTTACTGATAAAGAGCAGCACTCTTGAAAAGATGAGGTTAGGCAGCGTGGTAGTCGATATGGCTGCTCAATCTGGAGGCAATGTAGAAGGCTCTAAGGCTGGTGAAACTATCAAAATCAATGGCATCACTTTAGTAGGTAACGGCAACTGGAGCCAAGACGTGGCACGCGATGCAACTGATATGTATGCCAATAATATCTTCAATCTACTTGATGAGTTTATCGATGCAGATACCGGAAATTTCTTGCTCGATCTAGAAGACGACATTCTTGCAAACTGCGTTATTACCCATAACGGAGCTATTACAAACGACATGCTAACAGAAGCATATAAAGGAGCTTAACGTGGCAACTATCTATCTACTTTTCATCGTGCTGCTCGCAGCATTTCTTGGTTTCGAATTAATCCGAAAAGTTCCTGCCACCCTTCACACACCGTTAATGTCTGGTTCAAACGCTATATCGGGTATCACGTTAGTTGGCGCTCTTGTGGCCTCAGGGGCAGATCATGACCTTCTAACAACCATACTGGGCACCGCCGCAGTTACTTTAGCGAGCATTAACGTGGTGGGTGGCTATTTAGTGACTGATCGAATGCTTGGCATGTTCAAAAAGAAAAATTCTAATTAAAGGCCGCTCCAAATGACTATAGAAATTATCATAAATCTTACTTACGTTGTGGCCGCTGGGCTGTTTATTTTTGGCTTGAAGCTGCTCAGTCATCCAGCTAGTGCACGAAAAGGAAACTTTATTTCAGCTATAGGGATGCTAATAGCTGTCGTCGCCACGTTGCTAGACCATCAGATCATCACTTACCAATATATTTTTGCAGGTATGCTTATTGGCGCATGCTATGGCGGTTGGAAAGCACGATCAGTACAAATGACGCAAATGCCTGAAATGGTTTCATTATTCAACGGCTTCGGAGGAGCAGCTTCTTTGCTATTAGCTTGGTCTACAGTTCTGAGTATTGGAGTAGAACCCCCAGGATCCAGTCATCATACATTATTGGTAACGCTGCTTATAACGCTATTAATAGGTGGAATAACATTCTCAGGCTCTGTAGTCGCATGGGGAAAACTATCTGGCAAAATGTCCTCCAAAGCCTTTATATTCAAAGGCCTAAGAGAATTAAGCATATTGCATTTAGTGGGTATGGTAATAGCGGGGATTTTCTTTATATCAGAACCTCTCAATGGGCTGTGGCTATATGTAATTATTATACTGGGATTAAGTTTTGGTCTTTGGGCTACGATCTCAATTGGCGGAGCGGACATGCCTGTTGTGATTGCACTGTTGAATAGTTACTCAGGAATTGCAGCAACTGCTGCGGGCTTGGCTATCGGAAATACCATTCTAATTGTAACAGGGCTTTTAGTAGGCGCCTCGGGTCTTATTCTCACCAATATAATGTGTAAAGCAATGAATCGGTCCCTCATGAATGTCTTACTTTCAGGTTTCTCAAAGCCTATTGAGCAAGGGGAAGTGATCAAGGGCGAGGTGAAAATCCTTTCACCACAAGATGCTTTTTACGTGCTAGAAGCGGCACAAGCTGTGCTTGTCATCCCTGGGTACGGTATGGCTGTTGCACAAGCGCAGCATGCCGTCAGAGAATTGCAAACATTGTTGGAAGATAACGGATGCAGTGTTGATTACGCTATTCACGCTGTTGCGGGGCGAATGCCAGGGCACATGAATGTGCTTCTTGCAGAAGCTGACGTACCATATGATCAACTGTATGAAATGGATGATGTAAACCCTAGGATGGAAAACTACGACGTCGTGATTGTTATTGGAGCTAATGATGTAGTTAACCCTGCAGCGAAGGAAATGAAAGGCAGCCCCATCTACGGTATGCCAGTCATTGAAGCGTATAGAGCGAAATCGGTCTTCGTACTCAAACGCTCCATTAACGCAGGTTTTGCCGGTGTCGATAACCCACTATTTTTTAAAGACAATACAAGAATGGTGTTAGGGGATGCAAAAGAGACCATTAACAGTTTAATAAAAGAATTCAGCGACTAGGAATACTGATGAGCCTGCTCCTAAAGAGGCTCATCGCTTAGCCTCTTTAGGGCAAATACTTAATACAGAAACCTGAGATTTAGATATTAACTAAACACTTAGCACCACCGCAAGCAAACCAGTTTGTGTGCATAACTTTGTACTATGCCACGTAAATTTTACTCAACTTATAAAGCGAAAATCTATTATGACGTTGGAGATTTTGGGCCAGATATTTGGGGTATTAGGCTTTCTAGTAGCAATATTCACTTTCACCCAGAAAAACGACATTAAATTGAAACTTAGCCTTATCGCCATGTTTGCCTTGCAAACGATTCATTTCATGCTGTTAGGTTCTACAACCGGAATGATAGCTAACGGCCTTAATTTTTTAAGAACAATCGTTTCCATTAAATCCAATCACAAAAGCTTTGGGATTGTCTTTATTCTGTTAAATATCATCTGGGGTGCATCTAACGTTGAGCGTTGGATTGATATTTTCCCCATTTTTGGGGCTTGCGTCGGAACTTATGCAATTTTTTATGCGTCAGGGATTACCATGCGCCGATTATTTATATGTGGAGCAATGTTTTGGTTAACGAATAATATTTACATTGGCTCAATAGGTGGAGTATTGCTTGAATTGAGCGTTATCGTGGTTAACAGCTTTACGATATACAGATTGAAAAAAGACATTGGTCCTAGTCATTGCAAACATAACGAGCAAACAAATTGAAAAATGCCTGCTCGTTATTCCGTCCTTTATTTGATCATTTTTCTTTCTTCGAGTTTATACCACTGCTCTAATTGGTCTTTTAGCAGGTTTACTTTTTGAGGATACTTAGCAGCCAAGTTAATCTTTTCGTGTTCATCCTCTGCCAAATTGTAAAGACGAGGGCCAACTAGAAATTGATCATGATACTTTTGGTAACTGGCATTTTTCCCGTCATAACTCACGATTAGCTTCCAATCTCCCTTAATTACCCATCGATACAAAAGTGTCGATTCTGGGTCGTCTATTATGTCCATATCATGGGCATACCCTTCTCCAAAAACAGTGTCTCTGTTTAGAGGCTCACCATTAACCAAGTTGTCGTACAGATTGATACCTGGTAACTCTGGCGGTACCTCTATACCCGTCGCACCTAATATAGTCGGGACAATATCGATACTACTCACTAAGTCTTCTCGAAATCCAGATTTAAACTTGGACGGCAAAGAATAGATTATGGGAGTACGTACACCACTTTCGTTGGGACTCTGTTTCGATTTTGGTAAAAATCGTCCCTCTTGAGTAGGGTTTGTAATCCAACCATTATCCGAAACATAAACAACCAGAGTATTGTCAGACAGGCCGCGCCCTTCTATATGTTCAAATAATTGGCCAGTTGTTTCATCAAACCATTCTATCATTGCGTAGTATTTTGCAATGGATTCAGGTAAATCTAAGCTAGCGTATTTCTCTAAAATACGTGTGGGCGGTGTGTGGGGCGCATGAGGCATGAAAGGCGCATACCAGACAAAAAATGGATTGTTTTGTTCATCCATTCGGTCAATGAAATCTGTAATAGGCGCAATTCCTTGTCTGCCTATTTTTAAGCCATCGTCGCCGTGTCTTCCTCCAAGTTGAGGGAACCCACGGGTCATTCCTTCATCGAAGCCAGCTCTAGAATAACTCCCTTCCCACCACTTCCCAGTTTGAAGGGAAACATACCCTTTGTCTTTAAGCAGTTGCGGAAGTGTTTTGACCTTGTCAATCTTCGCAATTATTCGTTCTCTTAAGCGATGATATTCTTGTCCCTCTTTACCGCCTGGCACCATTTTAGATGGATTATTCCCCGTGATGCCGTGTTGATACGCATACAATCCTGTAGCAATAGTGGCAAGTGAGGGCCTACACAAAGAAGTGGGCACGTACGCATGCCTGAACGTTATGCCATCAGCTGCTAGTTTATCTAGGTTCGGAGTTTGTACAATATCGTGGCCCATGAAACTGTAATCATTCCAAGCATGATCATCAGACAGTATCAGTACGATGTTAGGGAGTTTTTCATCTTGAATGCTCACCTCTTCAGATTCGGCAGTAGGCTTGCTTGCACAACCTTGCAAACTAATACAGATCATTGCACAGACGCCTACAGTCAGTAGTTTACCGGGTAGCGATACTTTACTAATTTTCATAACAGTTCCCTATACTTTCTATGTACTGTTGTTCACCATTTAATTTTCAAGCACAACTGTATGCTTACCTGGTTTATACATACGCGGCTCTAAATTCGGTAGGAACACTGTCGCTTTGGTATTTTGAGGTATCACAAAATCCCAAATTATTTGATTATTCGCTCTGCGCCATCGGCTTTCAATTTTCCCATAACCCGTGTTGTAACTAACATCTACGGCGTTCAAAGATGATGGAAATACAGGTTTAAGCTGAAAAGTTTGAAACCCTACTGTGTCCTTGAAAGGTCTAATCCCGCCTAAGCCTTCATAGAACCACCCATCATATCCTGAGTGAAACGGGTGGTTTAGCGATCGGCCCGGAGCATCTTCTAAAGTAAGTTTATCCTTAGGCTTAAACCCACCTTTTCGCTCCCACAGTGTGGTAGCGTTTAGCTCATTAATGAGATAAGGATAGCCAGGGTATCCTTCGGCTTTGAAAATATTAAAAGCGGTGTCTACATACCCGTAATCGCTCAGTACTCGGTAAAGATAAGTTTGCCCTAGGGCACCAACCGATGCATGCCCGCCCCAATTAACCACAACGTCTTCATTCAGTTTATCAGCAACCTGCTGCTGCATGTCTTTAGGGACAAAGCCAAACGCTAACGCCATTGCATCAGCAGTTTGACTACCATAATGTCCTGTATTGTGATCGAATACTTCTTCGTTAAACTGGTTCTTCACCGACTCGAAAAGTTGTCTGTAAAAAACCTGCTGAGTGTTTTGACCTAGCGCTTGCGATATCTTTGCCATGAGGTCAGCACCATGCGCAAACAGAGCAGAACTGGTGACAACATGGCTAGTATGCTGCGGCGTGCATCTTCCCCCAACTCTTGCCATACCAGGCTCTCTAACTGGATCACACCAATCGCCGTATCCAGTTCTTATCATGTTATTGTTTAATTCCACCTGCCCCGCATTCATGTACTCCTGCAAGCTATCATATTGGTCGGCAAGCACAGTAATATCACCATGATGACGATAGTGTTCCCACGCGATGATAATTTCTGCTACGGCCCAATCAAACTTTCCACCTTGTGACCTCCTGCCAGGTACAACAGTTGGAGCCACATAAGTCGACGTGCGAAAATCACCTAAGTACTTGGACCAAAAATTCTCTAAATTAAAGTTATAGTTTCCGGTAACCAAAGCGGCATGCGCGTCTCCAGTCCACCCAGCCCGTTCTCGAATCGGGCAATCAAAAGGAACACTTATTAAGTTGCTTTGATAACCCCATAACGCCATGTCATGGACTTTATTAATCATGTCATCCGAGCTTGAGAAATGACCACTCACAGGCACATCGCTTCTGACCAGATATGCGTTTAACGCGTCGAGCTCAGGCTTCGACTTTAAACCAACCACTTCAACATAACGAAAACCGTGCCAAGTAAACGTTGGTCGCCACTTTTGGGGGTTAGTTTTGCCAGCAATATATGCATCGGTTTGCTTAAGTTTCGGGGCAGCACCACCACTTTTCTGACTGATGTTGCCATCATCATCAATCCACTCAGCATACTTTAGATAAACAGCTTGGCCTTCTTCTAAGTCCAACAATGCTAAGTTCAGCTCAGGGATCCCTGTAAAATTCTGGCCGAAATCGAATACCCATACATCTTTTCTTGGTGAAAGGATACGCTCAGCCACCAGCTTATCAGCGATGCGCACTGGCTGTAGTAATTGAGGTTCTAAAGATTTTGTTGGCCAACTTTGCAGCGATTTTACATTTTGCCAAGCATCGGATAGCTCTGTATCCGTTTTCGTCATCCAGTTATCTAATGCGTAGCGTTGGTCAAATAACTCACCTGAAAACAACCCCTCTTTTAATATTGGTGAAGTATGCCAATACCATGAGTTGTCCGTACTAACCGTTTTTGAGCTACCGTCGTCAAAGACGATCTCTAACTGAGCGATAAGCTTAGGTTGACCGTACGACAAGTTTTTATCTGGCTTAGAAAAAGCGATTTCTTCGTTGTACCAACCACTACCTAAATGTGCGGCAATAACATTGTCACCCGATGTTATTAAGCTCTCAACGGCGTCAGTGTTATATAGAATTCGTTCTTCGTAATCGGTTTGTCCGGGATCCATAATCCGCGAATCCACCTTTTTGCCGTTTATAAATACTTCGTAATAGCCAGCAGCGGTGCTATGTAACCTCGCGCCTACCACTTTCTTATCAATACTGAATTGTCGCCTTAATAAGGTGGCAGTAGGCTGTTCCTGTAGCTTCTTTACAATATATTCAGGTCGCGTCTTCTGCGGGTTTTGGTCGCTAGCTGCATTCCAAATCCACTGGGATACTTGAGGAGAAAGCGCAGATGCCTCAGGGCTATTTGCCATGATCCATTTCGCAGACCAAGCAGAGTTAGTGGTTAAGCCCATTTCCCAATGACTTATTTCACTCCAATCTGATTCTAACCAATTAGCTCTAGACCAAACCCGAACGCGCCAATGCGCTTTTTGCCTGTTTGCTAAAGCCTTTCCTTTATAGCCAATATTGATCGACCGACTAGATTCTGTTTTACCGGAATCCCACAAATCCGGTTGACCTTCGATAAGTGCTGTCACACTCGTGGCTACTTGAATTTGATAGTGCGTCTGTTCATCTACATTGGCATGCCAAGACAGAGTCGGCGCGCGGCTATGTACATTAAGCGGTACGCTAATACCTTCCACAGCTAAATTATCAGGACGCGTATTGGTCGCTATCTGATTTTTAGAACTACAGCTCATAATCAGTAAAGTGATAGATAAAATCAGGATTTTGGCGAGTCGCATGAAACGTTTCTCCGGCGAGGACGTGCGTGACTTTAATTTATAATCGGATAAAAAAACCCTTAATCATCGCTAAATGATTAAGGGTCTGTGGAACACATTAGTTACTGTTGCCAATTCAACATTTCGGATGCTGCAAGCAATACAGCACCTGAACCATAAAGCTGAGAATCTGACTCTTTAACTGGGTCTGGGCTTTTGCCGACATGCTGCACCCAATGTACGCGTCCATCGTCAGTTACCGCCTTAGTAATAGCATCCCAACCTTTTTCGACAACCTTCTTCGAACGTTCGTCGGTCAAAATGCCATTATTCACTCCCCAAGCGAGGCCAAACGTAATGAAACCGGTACCACTTACTTCAGGTGTCTTAACCTTGTCGGCATCCATTAGCGAAGCTGGCCAATAACCATCATCTTTTTGCAGTACCATTAGCCCTTCAGCATGCTTTTTATAAAGCTCTATATACTTGTCCCGAGAAGGGTGATCTTTTGGTAATTCTTCTATAATCAGTGGAATTGCAGCGAAAACCCATCCATTTCCTCGCCCCCAGAAGACAGGCTCGCCGTTATCGCTTTTTGTATCAAAGTAACGGCTATCTCGGTAAAACAGTCCATATTCATCTGAGAAAAGGTAGTCTGCGCTAGCCCAAAACTCTTTATCGCCGTATTCTAGATATTTTGGGTCGCCCGTGACTTTACTCATTTGTGCCCAAGCCCGAGGTGCCATAAATAATGCATCAGCCCAACACCAACGCAATTGGCAATTTCCCTCAAGGTGGTATTTGCCCGTACTGGTTTCTGTATCTGCCATAGATAAACCGACTGTTGGAGGCTTGTCCAAAATCATATCAAAAACGTCTTTAGTAGGAAGATAAGCGTCTTCTGAACCTGTACGCTCAGCCAACCACAGATAAGTTTGTGCTATCGCGTGGTCATCAGCATGGTAGGGTCTTTCAAGTATGAGTTCATAGTTCTCTTTCTTCGCTACATCACTAACGTAATCATTCAGTGATTTGTCGTTTGTTTCATCTATCCATCGAGTTAAACCAATGTAAAATGATGCCTGGATCCAAAACTTCGCATTTTCTGATTTTTCACGATGAGATTCAGGTATGTAGCTCAAATTTCCAAACTGCGCTATTTGCCAGTTCGCAACCTTAGTTCCTACTTCTTTTGCAGTGTTTTGAATATCACGATCAACAGCTTCGCTCATTTGTTGAGCCTGTGTCTCTACAACTTGTTTTTTCGGGCTAGATTGCACGGTGTCTGTCTGCTCAGAACAAGCGACTAAGCCCATCGTTAAACTAAGCGCTATAGCAGATAATTTCATTGTCATTTTTTTCATCATCATTTCCCACTGTTGGCTCGAGGCGCGTGTTATAAAAACCCTTCGCCCAAAAGCCATTCATTAAATTTTATTTTGAAGTTGGTATGGCTGTTTTAAGGTCTACAAGAGAGCGAGTAACTGCGCCTTCTTCGCCCACTAAGTACATTTTTATACCTTCATCACTGATTTTTTCAGCCACTAACATTTGCGCGTCAGGGATAGCGTCTTTGATAAATGCAGATATCGCAAAACTGGCATTGTCTTTCCTTAAGACCGTTCTCTCCTCGACAAAATGTTCCCCACCGTCATGACTCTGCCACCACGATAAAACAGCATCATTGTCTTGATTGTATGTAGTTAAGTAGCGAATGTTTTCAGGATCTGTGACCATAAAGTCGCCTCGCGATACGCCCTCATATTGCGGAATAACTTTATCTCCGCCGACCCATTCATGGCCGTTCCAGCGAACATGTCTAGTTTGTTTTGGTCCGCCGGTTTTAGCACCCTTGTCTATACCAGCATTAATAGCAATATGAGGTTGGCCTTGTGCATCCAAATGGGTTGATCCATTAAAAGTCCATAGCTCACCGGTTCGCATCGCCAATGTTTTCTCGTCAGCGACTTCGCGCGTGACTGGCAATACGAGCTTTTCACCTTCAACATTGCTCCATTCTCCGGTTTTGGTATTAAACGACATAAAATACACGTCGTGGCGCTCAGTAGTGTGACCGCGACCATTTACACCTGTACCTCCGTCCCAGCAAACGTGATAGTCGTAGGAGACAATAATGTTGTCTCCTTGCCCTTTGCCAGCCCATGCGTACCAGCTATCAACCGCGTCAATATCTGTTCTACGTTTGTGCTTTAGGAAAGAAACAGGTGAAGCAAACGTTCGACCGTTATCAACAGATTTTTGGTATACCCAATCACTTCGATGAGCACCGTGGCGGAAAAATAAATAAATGTCGCCATTGTCCATTTTGAGTGCTTGGTTATAGGTACCAAATGGAGTGATATTGTTTAAGTCTTCCCACTGTGAGATATCATATGGTCTTTTGGAAACAGCGTGTTTATTCGCTCCATGGTGCGTATTGCCAAGAGGGTTTTTTCCATTCGATGCCTGACCGCCATGTCCGCCGTAAAAAATATGAATATATCCTTCATCATCAATTAACATGGTTGGCTTACCATGATTATCGAATTTTTTTCCTCCACCGCGTCTACCTAATTCACTGATCCCAGCTCTAAATGGCCCCTGCCATTGCCCAGTTTGATGGTTATAAGACGCAATATAAGGATCTTCTTTCGGCCCCTGATAGGAAACATAAGTGATACCGTTTTTATGTATTCCTGCCGGGTGCTGTACAACTGCTAACGGATTACCTACCCCATTATCTGCGAAGTATCCAACCTGCCTGTCTACAGAATTTGCCGTTGAGTTCGGCAAAGACTCTTGATGCGCACAACCGGTAGCCATAAGACCGGAGATAATTGAAAACGTAAGTAGCGCTTTATATCCACTGGGCGAATTTTTTCTCAATCTTTTATTTAAATTCATCATACTATTGGCTCTTAAGTATCCCGAGAGATAGTTAGTCTTTGTTTTCTTCAAACAGGCTTAGAAATTCAGCTGCAACCTTTGGATGTTGCTTAGACATTTCTTTTAATTCAGAGGGATCAGCCTCGATGTTGAAAAGTTCTAATGGTGCATCGTAGCCATATCTAACAGCTTTCCATTGGCCTTTACGCGCAGCTTGGTACGTGTCTCCAATAACACCCGAGTTAGGATCGCCAACTTGCTTTGAAAACTCCCAGTACAAAACACGCTCGTCCATTTTATTCGGCTGTGACTTGAGTAACCCTACGATTGACTTACCGTTAGTCTTTACTCGCGGAACCATGTTCAGATTGACGCCTGCGACGTCAGCAAACGTAGGCATTACATCCGCAAACAACCAAGGCGTTTCATCGACTCGAGAGGTTTTAATTTTTTCTGGCCAGTGCACGATCATGGGTACATGAATGCCCCCGTCATATAAATCGCGTTTCATTCCACGATAAGGCTCTGACGCCTTTAAGTATTCAGGATCTGCTCCGCCTTCGTCGTGTGGACCATTATCTGATGTGAAAAAGATAAGCGTATTATCAAGCTGCCCGTTCGCCTCGAGCTCTTTGACTATCTGCCCTATATAATCATCTAACGCAGAAACCATTCCTGCTAAAGTGGCATTAGGCTTTTCGATCGGTTCAGGATAATATGAGGCATATTTGTCAGCGGGAACGCCCGACTCCATGCCTGTATAGCGGGTTTCGTCGAACTTGTATTGGTCACTGTATTTCTCTGGAACACCGAGTTCGGCATGGGGAGAAGAATAAGCCAGCATAATAAAATATGGGTTTTCTCTGGGCTCATTAATGTACTTTATGGCCTCTTCTGTAAATAGTTTCTGGGCGTATGCGCCTTTCTTGCCGCCTTCATTTTCGCGAATACGGACTTTATTACCATCACGCCATAAAATTTGTGGGTACTGTCTGTGGCCTTCTAGAATTGAATACATGCCGAACCAAGTATCAAATCCCATCGCGAGTGGGTCGGTAACGCCCATCTGAGACCCAATTGAGTATTTACCGAATAAAGCCGTATCGTAACCACCATGCTTGAGCACGTGCGCCAACGTCACATCCATATCAGTCAATTGAACGGTATTTGAATTGTTTGTCATTAATCGCCCGTCTCGCCCTGTAAACAAGGACACTCTTGAGGGAGAACAAACAGTGTTGCCCGCATAGGCTTGGTCAAATCGAATTCCATTTGACGCAAGCTTATCTAAATTAGGCGTTTTAATGGGCGAGTTGCCATACGCACCAACCTGGTTAAAGCCCAAATCGTCAGTCAAAATAAATATGATGTTGGGTTTATCAGCTGCAACAACGCTAGAGGATAAGGATGTTAAGACAGCACCAAATAACCCTATGAGGCTAACCCTGATTTTTTTCATTATAGTTCCTAATAAAATTGAGATATCAAGTATCGAAAAATGTGTATGCGTAACCGCTACCGACCACTACTCAATGCAGTGCATGGTCAAAGTAGTTGGTTCAGGAATAAACGTTCTGCCTTTATCTCTGTTAGGTGGCAGCGATTCCCACGCTAAGTAGAATTTTTTGTCACCTGTAAAATAGGTCCCTTTTTCCTCTAACCGTTTAGCTGGAGCCGTATAAAGGGGCATATCGTTTGGTTTATCGAATGGTTGTAAAGCTTCAGGTATTTCAGACACAATGCTCTGTGATTTAACCCTCAAAGTATCGACGTCTAAGTTGTAAGCAAAACGATTATTTTCAAAGGTTGCATAAACCTGGATATCACCATTATCGAGAGTCATAGCAGGCTTTTTAACGCTTAACGTGGTAGGTAAGGCTCCTGTCATATCAAGCTCCTGCCTTGAGTCCTTCCATGAAGATACTTGGTGACGACGCCATTCTCCGTCGATGTTGATAGCAATAAATAACTGACTCTGCCCTTCCTTATCGTAAGCTTGATAAGAAATAATAGGGCGCCCCTCGCGATCAAACCCTATGGGGGTATGACCATTTAGTATCCCTGATTTTTGTGGCAAAGGAACAACCGCCTGGGCGCTATTGAGTGTCATAGGAAGTTGAAGGGGCTTTCCATTCGACGTCTCCCAAGAGATTAGATCGCGGCTCTTCGCATAAGAGATATCGTGATTCGATGATGCGACAGGCGTTTCTCGCCACACCCAAGAAAGATGAAAGAAGCCATCTGGCCCCAAAACAGGTCCCCAAAAATATCCATTTCTTTCTCCTTCGCCATCAACAAGAGGGGTTTGATGGAGTCGATCCCAACTAACTGAGCCTGCATTGAAGGCGTTGTAGATTTCATTTCCACTTCCGCTTCGGCCGTTGCGGTACTTAAAGTACAAATGGCCTTGCGCATCATTAAAGAACTCAGGGTATGTCATTCGGCTTTCACTTATTTTATCCGCCATAAACTCAACACGTTTAAGACTTCGCACATCGTAGGGGTTTTCACTTCGAAAATAGACAATTGGATTCACATGCAGATTTCCAACAATATGAATATACCCTTTCTCATCTAATCCAATAACAACGCTGTTATGGCTGTCCCAACCAAGGTAACTATCTAACTTTTGAAAATACCAATTTCCCGTTGGCGACTCACGGTAGGCAACGCTCATTTGTCTACTTGCATCATAATAAGCGACTATTTGTCGATCGCCTTTGGTCACAAAGTCAAAAGCGACACGGTGACCTGACCAAACACGATCGATTGCTTCCACTGCAAAGCAAGCGCTTTTATCAAAAGTCTGAGCAAAAGCAAGGCTTGATGTAAGCAACACTCCCCCCAAAAACGTTGTACTCAACAAGCGACAAAGAGATTTCAATTCAGACTCCTAAATACCTAAACGTTAATACAGCGTTAACAACTTTAAACAATTAAAACGTCATTTACAATCTTTTTCGCTCACCGAGTGTGATTAACCAATCAGAATTCAAGTTAAACGCCAAAGCCGCCAATAAGTTTAGTTAAAGCAGGCAGATACGAGAATATTTAGGGTATTTCAGTTTGTTATTTTTCAATAGTGCGTGGATATTAATATAGAAAATAAAGATATAAAAACAGGTCTAAGCACCATACTCAGAGGAGAACACTGAAAAAAAGATTGATTATGACTATATTTTATTACCTATGATTAAAAAAGTGTTAACATAATGATAATTCTATGTCGCACCAGCTTATGGCTGACCAGCATAAACGAGTAAGTGATAGGACAACTCATGAATCGAACCACAATAATTATCTCGCTACTTATTTTAATAGGACAATTTGTCTCTCCCGCTAAATCCTTCGCGCAAGATGCTGTGGAATCGCAGCCTAAAAATATTATTTGGCTAGTAATTGAAGATATGAGTCCGACGTTGGCCTTGTATGGTGACGATACGGTAACAACACCCAATATTGATAGCTTGGCTAAAGATGGAGTGGTATACACCAATGTGTTCTCTACTTCAGGTGTTTGCGCCCCAAGCAGAGCGGCGATCGCCACGGGAGTTTATCCGACTTCAATGGGCGCCAACAATATGCGTACCTCTTCAAATACCCAGGAAACTGGTTTACCAAAGTATGAAGCTGTCCCTCCGGTTAACGCAAAAATGTTAAGTCAATTAATGCGAGAAGCTGGGTACTTCACTACCAATAATTATAAAACTGATTATCAATTTACAGCGCCTGATAGTGCTTGGAATGAAAATGGTATATATGCACACTGGCGTCATCGACCCAGTAACCAGCCCTTCTTCTCTGTTTTTAATTTCACCACTACACATGAGTCTGGATTGTTTGAACCCTATGGCATCCGAAAAATTGAACAAAGACATTACTACTCTGACAACGCGGAAAAAATTGCCAAATTACCCACCGAAGCACTCGTTAAAACCGATAAAGAACACACCCCTGTACACATTAGTAAAGATACTCACTTCCCTGTCCCTCCGTATCTGCCGGATACGCCCGTTGTGCAGCACGACCTTTGGAAGATGTACAATAATCTCGTCGAAACAGACAAACAAATTGGCGCCATACTCAAACTATTAAAGGAAGACGGTTTGTATGACAACACCATTATCGTTTTCTATTCAGACCATGGGGGGCCGCTGCCAAGACAAAAACGCTTAATCTATGATAGTGGTCTAAAAGTGCCTATGGTGATCCGCTTCCCTGACGGTGAAAAAGCAGGAACAATTGACGAACAGTTAATTTCATTTGTTGACTTTGCCCCCACCGCACTTGATATGGCCGGTATCTCCCAGCCAGATTATATGCAAGGTAGAAGTTTTATCTCACAAGGTACTCCACAGCGAGAATACATACATGCTGCAGCAGATCGCTTTGATGCGATAACTGACAGAATAAGAGCAGTGAGAAGTAAGTGCTATAAATACATTCGAAATTATCAACCCGACACGCCTTATTACCTGCCTGTAGCCTATCGTGAAAAGATCCCGACGATGCAGGAGCTTCTATCACTTGAAAAAGCAAGCAAGCTAACTCCCGATCAAAAGCAATGGTTTCGCACTAAAAAGCGTGTAAACGAGCTATTCGACGTTTGCAGAGATCCGCACGAGCTATCCAATTTAGCAAATATTGAGAATTACAAACCCGTGCTCAACCAACTGGAGCATGAAATGGATCGCTGGCTTGTTGAGATTAATGATGATCCACTTTTGCCCGAACGAGAACTAATAAAAAATTTATGGAAGGGTAGCGATGTACAACCGAAGACATCTGCGCCGGTATTTAAAGAACGCAACGGGAAAATCACAATAACAAGCGACACTCCAGGCGCAGTTGTTTCATATCGTATTAGACGTGATGAGGGCTCAGTTTCAGGTTGGCGCCCATATACCCAAGCAATTGCCGTGAACCAAGGAGAGATTGAGGCAAACGCACATCGAATAGGTTTTCAAAAAAGCATTAGCAACATATTTCATCTCAACCACTCTAGTCATAAGGATGGAACGTCCCAGTGAAATTCATCATTTTTATTTCAATCACGCTTTTAGTCGTTCAGCTCATAAGTGGCTGTTCAACTAAAAAGAACGAGACGCTTAACGTTCATCCAGTAAAATTAAAAGTGGGAGAAGGGTTTGTAAACCCGTTGGGATATTATGAAAATGAGCCTCGTTTCTCATGGAAGTTGCCCTCTATCGACTCAGGTAGCCTGACGCAATCTGCCTATCAGATCCAGTTGGCGACATCCCTTAAACAGCTGCGATCTTCTCCCGATAAATGGGACAGTGGAAAAATCGTCTCGTCATCAACATCTTGGGTGACCTATAAAGGCCACCCATTACGTTCACGAGAAAAGGTATTTTGGCGTGTTAGGGTGTGGGATCAATTAGACGAAATGTCCGAGTGGAGCCCTACTCAAACGATTGAAATGGGGCTTTTACAGAACAGTGATTGGGTGGCTAAATGGATCGGTGCAGCTACAACAGATACGCATTTAGCGCCCTCTCAAGAGGTTCTTGCGACACCTCAATACTTTAGAAAACCATTTACTATTTCCTCTGAGATACAAAAAGCCAGACTCTATGTGACGGCTAAGGGCGTTTTTAAAGTATTTATCAATGGTGAAGATGTTTCGAAAGCCGATGTACTTACGCCCGGCTGGACGCCTTATCAACAAAGAATTGAAACCCTCACATACGATGTTACCCGTCAGTTAAACCTATATGAAAATGTTATCAGTTCTTCTATTGCGGGTGGCTGGTATTCAGGCAGAGTAGCCGGTCTATTAGATACAGATCATAAACAAAGCCCCCGCCTGCTAGCTCAATTAGAAATCACTTATGTTGATGGAAGCAAAGAGGTCATTGCCTCAGATGGCACCTGGAAGGCAACCCAAGAAGGTCCTATTCGTTTTGCCAGCAATTATGACGGTGAACGGTATGATCAACACTATGAAATGCCAGGATGGAAGACACCCTCGTATAATGACGGCAGTTGGAGCAAGGTAATAACAGAAGACGTTTTGCAATCAATTCATTTGCGCCCTAAACGTCATCTTCCCGTACGCGAGATTGAAACCCTTAACCCAGTATCTGTCACGCAAACCAAACCAGGTACTGCGGTTTATGACTTTGGCCAGAATATGGTGGGGGTACCCTCACTTAGCCTACCCGTTACGAAAGGCAAACAAGTCGCTATCCGATTTGCAGAAGCTCTACACAAGGGAGAGTTTTATACTGAAAACTATCGTTCTGCGCATTCAACAGACTATTACCTGCCCGCGAAATCAGGTGTGATAAATTACAAACCGACATTCACCTTTCATGGTTATCGATATGTTGAAGTTTCTGGTTTTGATGAAACAAAAATACCAAATGCCAATTGGATCTCCGCCAATGTCCAACATTCTGACATTGAACTGTACAAGAATTTTACTAGCTCCAATGCAAAACTAAATAAGCTGTTTGAAAACATCAACTGGGGACTCAAGAGCAATTTTTTTGATATCCCTCTGGATTGCCCACAAAGGGATGAACGGCTTGGCTGGACAGGTGATGCCAACGCTTTTGTCACTCCCTCTTTGTACATGTCAGACTCATATGGTTTTTGGTCTGCCTGGCTAAAAAGTCTGCGCGAAGAACAAACCGTAGATGGGTTTGTACCTCTTTATATTCCTTACGTGAAATGGATAGATTGGACATCATCCGGCTGGGGAGATGCGGCGACAATTTTACCTTGGGAACTCTATACCATGACAGGAGACGTCAAAATACTCGAAGACAGTTATGCGTCTATGAAGGCCTGGGTTGAGTATCATAAGAGTGAGGCTAAAGGTTACGTGTCTCACATGAAAACATTTGGGGACTGGTTGCAGCCTTACCCTGAGGCTGAAGGTAAAGGCGCAAACCGTGGTGACACTGATTTCTCGCTGATATCAACGGCATTTTTCGCGCGTTCGGTTGAAATGACCGCCAAGACAGCTAAAGAACTGAATAAAGTGCGGGACTATAAGGCTTTGAGTGTATTACATGCAAAAATAACCAAAGCATTCCGAGATACTTTTTTTGATTCCGGTTTGAACGTGACCAAAGGCAAGTCAACGCAAACTGCATATCTATTATCATTGGCATATAACCTCATTCCTGAGAATGAAAGACCCCAAGCACAAGAAAAGCTGATTGCCCTTCTTGAAGCATCAGATATGCATTTACGCACCGGGTTTTTAGGTACGCCCCTGTTAGCGGAAACACTTCAAAACGCAGGCAGAAGTGACTTGGTTTACGAACTTATTTTCAAAGAAACTTATCCATCGTGGTTTTACTCCATTAATAACGGAGCAACGACCACATGGGAACGGTGGAACTCTTATTCCTCCGAAGACGGGTTCAATCCACAGGGTATGAACTCACTTAATCATTATGCATACGGCACTATATCAAAATGGTTTTATGAGGGAATATTAGGTATTAAGCCCGCTAAACCGGGCTTCAAAGAGATTACGATTGCTCCTCAAATTACAACAAAGCTCGACTTTGTTGAAGGTTCATATCCAACACCTCAAGGCGAAGTAAAGGTGTCTTGGAGTAAAGAAAAGTCCTCCCTTAAACTCAAGGTCGTTATTCCCAATAACTCTACAGCAAAAATAATCATACCTGTAGGTTACAAGTTAGACGACGCTAAATCCGCTGTTAGTAAGCCAATTAGCAATTCGTTGAACCTTCTTCCCGGTAATTACCAGTTCCATTTCATTGCGGACTCGTCAATTAAGGGGAGTAAGCATTTTGCTTCGTAACACGTGCCAAACGACGTTGACGATGCTGTGTTTTTTGCTTGTTTCGTCAGGCACTGAGGCTCAGCAAAGTAGCCCGGTGACAGAAACCATTTTAAAGCTGAAAGATTCACAAATTCTGAGTAATGAAGGTTTAGTGGTTATTGAAGCTGAACACTACGTGACACAGGGTAGTGCTGACCACAGAAGGTGGATCGTATTTAACGATACGAGCCCTGCCCTACATGGCTTCGCTGATAATGATCCGCTGCACGTACAAGGCGCTAGTCAAAACAGTTATATTGAGCTGTTACCTGACACTCGAACGCACCATAGTGAAACGCTCGTCGAAGGGCGAAATTTTTCGGCAGTTCCAGGACAGTTAGCCGTCATTGCCTACCCTATTCATTTTCAACAAAGCGGTAGATACTACATTTGGGCTCGAGCTTACAGCTCAGGCAGCGAAGATAATGGAGTGCATATTGGTATCGATGCACAGTGGCCCGTGAGTAGCCAACGCCTTCAGTTATGCAAAGGCAAAAACCGTTGGACATGGTCTTCGAACCAAAGAGATCAACAAAATCACTGTGGAACCCCCAACACCATCTGGCTCGACATCCCCAATGAAGGATTACATACCCTTAAAGTGTCGATGCGAGAAGACGGTTTCGAACTTGATAAGCTTATTCTGACTCAAGATCCTTCCTATGTGCCTTCGGGTAAAGGGCCAAAAGAGACACGCTACTTTCCAGCCCCAATTAAACAAAAGACGAGGTTTTTTAATATCAATGAGTACAGCCTTATCCTCATTGCGGACAAAGAGTTTAGCTCCGATGGCAAAATACCTTTTTACTACGACCGAAATAATGAAGCCCTTGCTATTGATGCTCGTGTAGAAGCGTACAGAGACATATGGGTCTCAGCTGAACTAAAAGTATCAGATGAAATTTGGGGTAAAAAGCCCACCGATGAGCGCAAATTTAATCAAGCAACATTAGTGACGCTAGGGGAAGTTGACTGAGAGTCATCGTACCGCGTCTTTCTTAATAATGAGTTGATAGCACAGGTTACCAACAAGGAAACCTCAATCGACTATCAAGAAAATTACTTCCAGTTAGGGCCATTGACGCTTAAACCCGACGATATCCTGCGCGTCGAAGCGAAAGCGGTCACCAATGGTAAAATTCCCGAAAACGGCGGAACCGCTTTCGCCAGAGGAAGATGGCGAGGAATTATTTTACGTGAATAACAATTAGGTATTAGCACGCAAAAAGGAGAAATCAATCATGAAAATTCGAAAATCATTTATTGTCCTACTTTTACTCGGCCCGTCATTTCAAAGTATGTCGGAGCAGCCCTTGATAGACAACACTCTTTCTCAGTTTGAAAATGTGTACGCTGATGGCCGTGCACAGGTAATAAACGACGAACTGCACCTTATCTCCGAAAAAAATTGGTTTTTATCAACAAAAGCAGAATATTCGGACTTCGTATTGCAAGCAAAAGTCAAAATGCCCGACACAACAGAATTTAGCAACTCAGGCATCATTTTTCGTGGCCAAATAGTGGATACGGAAAAGGGTAAACAAGTGATTGGTTACCAAGCGGAAATAGACCCCAGCAACCGACAATGGACCGGTGCATTCTTTGACCAAGGAAGAAGAAAGTGGCTTTACCCCACTCATCCTACCCGTTCACACCGCGACCACGATTTTAAAGAAAATTACCTTGGTGAATGGTCACCTGCGCAAAGCAAGGCTTATAAACATCTAGAATGGAACTCGATAAAAATAGTATGTCAGGGAGCTGACATCAAAATATATGTCAATGACATACTAACTACGCACGTTAAAGACACAAAAGACAGTCAAGGCATCATAGCCTTTCAACATCATGGAAGTAAGGCGTTCAAAGCCAGTGGCGACACAGCGAATATTGTGCGGTTTAAAGATATTACGGTTCAGGCACTGTAGTGAATTTCAAATTTTTGGTAACCGCTGCGTTCGCCATGTTGCACGGCCAAGCTTGAACTTACCCACAAAGTTCTTCTTGGCGAACAATGAAAGCCTAACCATTACTGAGCAAACAGAGGCCGAAAAAGACGATGTATTCCATCGCCTTTCATTTAGCATTTTAAGCGCTCTTCGTTCTCCTGCTCGCCGTGGCATAGCTTTCTAAGCAAATCGTGTAAGATAGAAATATCAGGCATGGTGTTGTTAATTGGTTGGTTTTGCCGAAATTCTTTTGCTACTGATAAAAGACAGCATATAGCGCCATGGGGATATGTATGGTTATGTATCGCGCTTTGTTGTTACTGCGCTCTAAAATTTGATTCACAATATACTGGTTATAGAGCAATGGCCATACTCTTTACTCTTAAGAAATGAGGATGTTGATAAAAATATTGGGAATCTTATTTCGCCTATCATTCTGGCGCCTATTTTCGAAACAGTTCATTTATTAGGCGAAGGAAAAGGTTGGTATACCTTTTCATATACATTTGTCGGCGGGGTCATTTTTGCGTACTTTTATAATAAGCAACATGAAAATCATAGTGAAAATATAGCGTTTATGACTACTGTTTTGCTTCACTTAATAATTAACGGATTAATCGCGTATGTTTAAGATGTAAACATACAAGCTATTAATTGGAGATCCACCATAGCTGTTATGCCATTCGCTGAGGAAATCGCCCGTCGCTCACAATTCACTTATTATCAAGTTCCTGCTAGCCCGTCATAGAAGTGGTCTCCCTTCTTTGTGAACCCAGCCAATGTAGTAGTCAATTGCGCGTGCAATTTTATTTGAACTGACCTTGTTATGCTTTGGTCTTTTCTTAATTTGTTTGAAGGCGGATACCACCCTTCGAGCGTATGTGGTATTAGTTTGAAATTTTCTTTTTAAGCAGTGAGAGCAAGTCGCTTCAAGAGCTGGCGTACTAGTGCGTACGCTATTCGCTTCTCTAATAAAGCAGCGAAGTAGCCTTCGCTGTTTAGGCTGACTTAAAGCTTTCATTCTATACTCTTTGGACCATCGTAGTCGTATTTAAACCAATCTACGTCGATGTATCCCGAGTCTTGCTGCTCATTCCATGAAAAGAACCCAAGCCTATCACCTGTCCATTTACCGAAGCTTATAGTGAAAGTTGGTCCAAAGGGTACGAATATTTTACCATCGGTACTGTACTCGTACGTTGCCTGATTTCTTACATTGGAAGTGCGAACAAATAGCGTGTCACTCGTTATTTCAGGGCCTTGAGTTTTATTACTCATTCCATCCATGTAAAACAAACGCGTTTTACCATTTTCTAAGCCTTCTACACCAAGTAAATTAAAGGTACCACCATATCGAACAAAACCAGCAAGTTGCCCACGCTTTACACCAGAGATATCAAACTTTGCTATCGCTGTTCCGGTAGTTATCCCCATAATGCGCTGGCTCAAGGTGTTATTTGCGCGCCAAAAGTCACCATCAGATCCGTCATTATTAGTCCATTCGTTTATCTTAGGGCCGTATTTAGGCCCTCGCGGTAATATTTTACTGGCCTTAAGTCGCAACCAACCGGGACGTTCTGTCAGCGACCAATGCGAATTACGTGGATTATGATTCCATTCCCACTGTGGCCCAAGCTTATCGCTTGAAAAGGAATCATCAGATTTCGGCGCTGTAATTGGATAGCCTTTGATCGGTTTTTCAAAACGTTTCACTGGCTCCCCTACCCCATCGTTATCTTCATCGATGCCAATCATTGGCCAGTCATTTATCCAAGAAACAGGTTCTAAGTTCTGAGGCCGGCCTTGAAACGGGATATCATCATTTTGAATTAGCTGATGCATGTACCACCAACTCCCGTTAGGTGCCTGCATCAATGCTCCTTGACTGGCGCTACGATCACCAAATGCAGTGCCTTTTTCTAGAACGGTACGAACTTCATAGGGTCCATAGATACTCTCTTTGGAGCGAAGGACTATTTGCTTCCTGTCGTTCTTTGGATTTTTCACGCCGGGTTTAGTAGATGTGTCGCCCATGGTCCATTGAGCTAAAAAGATGTACCAATAACCGTCTTTCTTATAAATTTTTGCCGCTTCAGCGCCCATCCCGGTGTAAACAAGTTTGCCTTCATCTAGAATTTTTGTTCCGTCCCAGCTCATTCTATATATACGGTTTTCATTCCCTTCTACTTTATTACTGTCGCTTTTTTGTTTAGCGCCCGTATTAATAATCACATATGCTTCTTTGGTATCGTCATCCCAATATACTGCGGGATCATCAAGAACGTCCGCTTTAGGAAGCATCATGATGGGTTCGCTCCAGGGCCCTTCGATGTTATCTGCAGTCGTTACCATTAAGCCATGTTGGTAGTCTATCTGGTACACGTACCACTTACCTTCGTGATAAGCGATATCACCCGCCCACACACCAAATGAGTACCCATTCATTCGATCCCAGTTGTATTCTGGCGCCCAAGATAAATCCGCGAACGCGTGTCCAACATTTTCCCAATTAACCATATCTTTTGATTTTAAAATGGGCATGCCAGGCGACATGTGTTGTTTAGAGGTGATCATGTAGTAGGTATCACCCACCTGCTCAATGTCTGAGTCGGGGTAATCTGCATTCAAAATAGGGTTTATGTAAGTGCCATCACCTTGGTCTCCAAAACTACCTGTCTGAGATTTTACTATCGCATCGCTTTTGTCCGAGGCAGCAAGGTTACGCGTATCGGTCTGACACCCAGCTATCATAGTCAGAAAAATAGTAGAACAACCAATCGTCCTATACTTAATATCTCTAAATTTATTCATATTATGCTTCTTACCTGAAATCGGTGGTCAATTAAATAATTAACAAGATTTACATAATGACACATTATGATTACTATTGACAACAGTTCAATCACAACCAATCATTTACTTGCATAATAAGGTTTGCTCAAGTTACCCGGGCATCAGAAAATATCTATGCTCTATGACTTTATATTTGGGAAGAAAGAAACATGAAAGCGCTAATTTTTGTCTTGGTCGCCGTATTATCAACTGCGGCTTGTAGTTCACTACATAAGAGTCAGTTAACCAAGCAATATGACACCGACGCAGATTTAGCTGCGGTTAAATTACCAAAGGGGCAACTGGCGATAGTCATCGATGGAAACTCCCCAGACCCCGACGATATTGGTGCAACACCCGTGATGCTTAGATTGTTGCAAAGTGCAGATGCCGCTGACCGCCTAGTTCACATCTCGCACTCTTGCGATCTTGATCCTTTTCGGAACAAAGCGAAATATCAAATTGACGCTGAAAATGAAAGCCGTCGCCAACAAGTTTTGCAAGGTTCGATAAACAAAGGGCTTGACCTTTTTGGCCCCTTTAATAGCGTTACACAACTGTATAATTGCAGAACTCAACAAGGCGCCGCAACCCAAGACCTAGTAAACGCGATTAACAAGGCATCCAAAGATGCCCCTCTTTGGATAATAGAAGCTGGTGAGCCTGATTTAATCGGTTATGCCTTGGCTAAAGCCGATAGTGAACAGCGTAAATATGTAAAGGTTGTTTCCCATCATCCTGCTAACGATAACAGTGGGGACTATTTTACGTGGCAGCAAATATTAGATTTTGGGGTTGAGGAATACCAAATAGGCGACCAAAATGTTGGCCTACAGACCCCTATTGAAGCGTGGGATTGGGCAAAGAATAGCGATCAAGCAGGACTATCGTTTATATGGGACATGCTTTCCTATGCCGAAAAAGATGGCATAGTGCCATTTCAGGCAGGTAAATTCGATTGCTCAGACGCAGGCATGGTCTATTGGTGGTTAACTGGAGCGGGCCAAGGTGGTGTTAAAACAGCCACCCCAAATGAATTGAAACCCTTGTTACTGCAAAAACACTAAAAGCCTGTTCTTTGATCAATTGAAACGCAAGTGCTTAATTGGCATTTGCGTTTTCAGTCAACTTTTTGAAATAGTCATTACTGGTATATTGAGAAACAGGTGACCAAGGCGCATTTACATCAGGTAAGCGCTTTTTGAGTTCATTTTTAACTGCACGATAGCTCGGGTTACCAGCTAGGTTATACCATTCATTTGGATCGCTTGTATGATCATACAGCTCTTCTGAGCCATCCTCGTAATGAATATACCGGTAGCGGTCTGATCTTATTGCATGATTGTTTGGGCCAAACGTGGTGATGACTACTTTGTCCCACTTTTCTTGGGGGTTGTGCAACAAAGGCGTTATATCATGTCCTTGATTCGCAGGATTCATTGGAAGCCCGCACATTTTAACTAACGTTGGATACAAGTCTAGTAAGCTAACAGGACGATTACTGACACTTTTAGCTGAATTTTTCACAGGTTTGATGATTAAGGTTGTTTTTGTGGCGGTTTCCCATAACGACATTTTTGCAAAGCGATTTTTTTCACCTACATCGTAACCATGGTCTCCCCACAGTACAACGATTGTATTGTCGGGATATTGACTCTTTTCCAAAGCCTCTAGTACTTCGCCGACGTAATGATCTACGAAAGAAATGCTGGCTAAATAAGCCTGCACCATACTCTTCCATTCACCGTTTTTTATCGCCCACTCTGTCGTCGGCATCATTTTAAATTCAGTGATTTTTTTGGCTATTTCTGGAACATCGTTCAAATCCCCTTTGAGATAGGGAGGCAAGTCGATTTCGCCGATGGGATTCATATCAAACCACTTTTGTGGAACTGTCCACGGAACGTGTGGCCGTAAAAAACCGCCAGCAATAAAAAATGGTTTATCGTGTTCCAGTTGCAACTGATTTATTAACCAATTCGCAGAGTCGTAATCAGGCATTTGTTCATCTTTTTCTGGATACGCGCCCCAGTCAGTGTTCGTTCCTTTATCTTTCCACTTAAAACGCGTTGGGGCATAGGGACCGAAACCTTTTTTACGCCCACCGTACACATCGAAACTCCCTTTGGGTACGTTGTAATGAAATATTTTACCAACCGCAGCTGTGTAGTAACCGTGGCGTTTAAAGTACTCATTCAAAAATATCGATTGCGCCGCTTTAACATTAGCAGATTTAATATCGTCATCTTTCACATGCCCGTAAATACCTGTTGTAGATGGTAATAACCCCGTCATTATACTTGCTCTGGAAGGGCCACAAAGAGGTGCAGACGCGTGGGCGTTAGTAAATGTAGTTGCTCGTTGTGCGAGACGATCTATATTTGGAGTTTTAGTGGCAGGTTGACCATTTATGGCCCCAGGCCAACTGTTTAAATCATCTATAGCAAGCATCAAAACATTCGGTCTTTTTTTAGAATTTCTTGCTATTCCTCCCGTATCAAAGGTGCAACTAGCCGCGAGCGCACATGCCCCTCCTAATAAAAACAACCTTCTATCGAACATAACTTTACTCCACACACCAGCCAATTTGGATGTCTATCCAAGGTATTAACGCTTTGCATGTTTCATGATTGCTTCAAATGAAAAACAACATAGACCCAAGTGAAAAGACCTATACGTAACGCTCTACCTCGATAAACAACTACCTACACAATAAATAAATGAGAAATATTCCCTCAAGAAAGAATATGACAACATATGATCATATTTGACCATTAATAAGTGAATTTGTAAATAATGTGTAATAACATAGTTAATGCTGCTGTTGATGTATGAATTTAATTTTCAATGCAGCTTCTTAAATTATTCAAAAATTAACCCTATAACATTGAGTACACACTTATGAACGGTTTAAAAATGTTGTTGTTTTCAACAACGCTACTCACCGCATTCACGCTCCATGCGCAAGTGACATTAAAGCAACAAGTAAAAATTACAGATGAAGGGCTGCACTTCGATGGCAGAAACCTTGATTTTTCTAACGTGGGCACACCCGACACGGGAGAGAAATATGACTTTTTCTTTGGTCCAAACATCTCTGCACACGGCGATGCCGTAAAAACGTACAAGCATTACGTCTTTATGACTTGGTATAAGGGCGGGAAAAGCGAAAGAAATGTGATGCTCTCTCGTTACAACACTCTCAGCGGAGAGCTATCTACAATAGAGTTTCCTCACAGGCATACTGGTTTCAGGGGCGATCCCTTAGTTGGAGAGTCTCACAATACTATTGGATTATCGGTAAGCCCGATAAATGGCACCATTCACATGGTGTTCGATATGCACGCTTACGATAACAATAATCACGACGGTAAGTTCAAAGATGATTTCTTTAGATATTCTTACAGTATTGCAGGGGCTGCCGAACTGCCACATTCAGAATTTACCTTAGATAAATTTGTTAAAGATACCAGCGAGGTTAGCCAGGGAGAGAATGACTATAAGCACCTAACCATGACAGGGGACCTCAGCGATAAAGGGAATTTTGCTCGCCTTACCTATCCTAAATTTTTTACTACGGTAGACGGTACACTACTTCTTTATATGCGCTTGGGCGGCAATAACAACGGCGCTTATGTTTTCAATCGCTACGATGCTGAGACTGAAACATGGTCAACGTTCACCAAATTCAATGAAAACAATCAAAAACTTAAAGGAAATCCATACAACTGGGGCCTTTACGGAAACATGAAATACGTAAATGGCAAGCTTCGTGTTGGCTTTCAACAGCGAAGCAACGACAATTCAGACAAGTATAAATATCAAAATGGTGTTTATTACGCGTATTCAGACCATCTAGATGGTTTCGGTGATTGGAAGAATCACAAAGGCGAACCAATGACATGGCCCCTTATTAATTCTGACGAAATAAAGGTATTTGAGCCAGGCGACTATGTAAGTCATACCGATGCCAACTCGGTTTACATTGTGGGAAGCTTTGACTGGACGGTTACCGAGAAAGGTGACATTCATATTATCAGTAAAGTTCGTTCAACAGATCGCAGCAGACCTGATTACGAAGAAGTCTATATTCATTCATATAAACCAGCTGGCGCTGAAGATTTCATAATTAGTACTGATTTTACTGGCGCAAGCGAGATTTATACATCTGGAGATAATGTTTATATTGTAGGGTTAGAGGGTGGTCGCCCCTATGTTGAAAAAGCGCAAGGCGGTACCAATAACTTTGTTAGAGTTTACGAAGCCAGCGATGGACCAACATTTGATCATGGCACGCTGTACATAAAGGACGGTAAAGTCTACTACTACCTTATGGAGCGTACATCTGGTAACGCGATGCCGCTTTATCTTCAAATTATTGATTTAGATTTAGAAAGTGATGCTAATGCCCCAATTGTATCCTTCCCCTCTCCTTCACTGACTGTAGAGCAAGGTTTTGAGAAATTGAGCCTTAATATTGCTGCTGAAAGTCCAATTGAAGTAAGAGCGATTCAATCTGTTACGCTTTACATCAACGATGAGCTAGTGCGAACAGACACTTCCCTACCCTATTTATTCGGTCATGGTTCTAAGCCACATGAGACAGGTGCAATGGGCTGGCTAGATACGCATGAGCCTAACCCCTCCCCTCTTCCTGCAGGACGCCATATTTTTAAAGCCGTTGCAGTAGATAGCGAAGGAGATAGCTCTGTTGCAACAATGGTACTTAACGTTAATTCAAATGCTCCCGTAATATCCTTTCCTCAAGAGAGTTTGGAAGTCGATGAAGGCTTTGAGAAACTCAGTCTCAACATTAGTGCAGAAAGCGCTGTTGAAGGACGCACCATAGAGTCGGTATCTCTTTATATTGATGGAGAGTTTGTAAGAACGGATACTTCCCTTCCTTACTTGTTTGGCCATGCTTCAAAACCACACGAAACAGGTGCGATGGGATGGCTTGATACTCATTCACCGAATCCCTCGCCGCTAACTTCTGGCACCTATGAGTTTACTGCTGTTGCTATTGACAGCGAGGGTGAAGAATCTAAAGCGTCGATGCAGTTAGTGGTGAAAGGAGAGCCTGAGCCACCAGTTGTTACATGGCCTAATTCAACTGTGACTGTCTATGAAGGTTATGAAAAATTAGCAATTACTATTGATGCAGAATCACCTGTTGAGAGCCGTGATATTCAGTCGGTTACTCTTTATAAGAATGGCGAATTAGTAAGGGTAGATACGCGCCCAGTCTGGAATTTTGGGCATTCTCATGCGCCATACGAATTTGGCGCCATGGGTTGGTTAGACCGTCATGAACCAAATCCCGCACCTTTAAGCGTGGGCACTCATACGTTTACCGCTGTAGCAAGAGATAGCGCAGGACTTGAGACTGAAACTGATATGACGCTGATTGTTCTGAGCTTACCGGGGCCTTCAGTGATGATTAACGAAAGCGATATTTCACTGCTTACAGAATATCAAAGCCTTTCTATTACGGCAGACGCCTCTACAGCGAGCGAAGATATTTCTCTCGTCAGCTTAGCGCTTTACATTGATGACCAACTAATAAGAGAAATCTACGAACCTCCATTTGAATGGGGAGCCGATGGTTATTCAAATGAATTACTTGAATTATCAGCAGGTTCACATTTAGCGCGCGTTGTCGCTACCGATTCAAACAACCAGCAGTCTGAATCAAGCATTTTTATCAATATTGATTTGCTCGGTGACCTTAACAAGGATTCGGTAGTAGACAAAAACGATACAAGGCTTTTCACCGCAAAATTAAGAGCGGGTGAAACTATAGATATCCGCTATGACTTTAACGGCGATGGTGTTGTTAACAATAGAGATACACGAGGTTTAATTCGTCGCTGTACTTATTCGCGCTGCGGCTCTAATTAAAAGGAATAACAAAAATGAAGATTGCGAATTTAATATTGATTATTGGTTTAGTGATGTCTTTTCCATCCAAGGCATCGCTCATTACCTTTTCAAATGATTCATCGTCATACCTAAATGGCGACATCATAGAACTTGAGGTATTCGTCAACAACGCTAACCCAGAAATAGACGTTCTTGAAGTCGTATGGGGGTTCGACGCCAGTCTATTTGACTTTGATATGCTTCTCATTACAGATAGTGTGTTCGATAACTCCTATTTTGACGATGCTTTTGCAATAGGGGATGAATTAGTGTTTCAGTTGGGTCTACTCGCTAATTGGGATAATGTTCTCGGTACGTCGTTTAAACTAGGGACATTTAGCTTTATTGCTTTAGAAAATGGCGTGTCATCGCCTGAACTTGTGTCGATTGAGATGTTAGCGCAAAACTTTGACGGGGATGATATAAGCGCAACATCGGTGCCTGCCCCACCAACCTTGGCTATACTTTGTATTGCTGGCCTTGTACTTCTAAGAAAACGAGTGCTATAACCTAAATGGCCCAAGGTTTTAAACCTTGGGCCATTTTGCTTTTATTCTTTTGATCTTTGTTGTTTCTGATATTCGTAAAGAGAAGATATGGCTACCTTTGAATTTATCTCACCTATATGTGGTGAAGGGTAATGCTCTACGTCAAACCTTCTATTTCCATACATCCCGATGACTCTAGCATCAGGTCCTTCTGTTTGCCCCATAATTCTAACAGTTTCATTACTATCAGCCTGATCTTCCCCCAGTTTCGTAGACACTTAACTTGCCTGTGAATATG
>TARA_R110002012_G_scaffold34820_5_pt1 | contig 47347 bp, 28 predicted proteins | sample TARA_R110002012 | Tara Oceans TARA_R110002012 (sample SAMEA4396515) | marine metagenome | biome: Westerlies Biome; feature: [DCM] deep chlorophyll maximum layer (ENVO:01000326); material: water (ENVO:00002006), including particulate matter (ENVO:01000060) such as... | depth 40 m
TGAGTTAATTATCTTGAATTTACGAAGTAGATGACGCAGAAGCAATATAAATAACTAAATATCAATTGTTTGTATTTAGACCTTTTTAAAATTGCACTCAATCAGGTAGAATTTTTATTCAAATGTATTTATTATATAATCCCGTAATTCAGAATCGCGCAAACCTTTAAGAAGTTTAGCTACGATGCGCGCATTAAGTTCTGCGCCTGCTTTATTGGTATGCGTATGATCATCAGGAAAAAACTTATTTACCTGTTCCTTTCCTAGCTCTTCATACTTTTGGGCGACTGCATCATTAAGGTCTAAGAAGTAACCGCCGGCTTGCTCTGCTGCTTCTCTTGCCCAACCTCCATAACCTGTCGAAGCTCTATCTACTTTACCATTAGACCAATCGTTTCGGGGTATCATACTCAACACAATAGGGGTTGCTCCCGCTTCCTTAGTTTCTTTAATATACTGCTTAATATACCAGCCGTAAGAATGTACCGTTTCAACGCCACTGCTATCGCGTTTTACCTCTTGAATCTCATCACCCATTCCTTTTATAGATCCCCGGTATTTTGCTTTATCAATGTTTCCTCCATCGTTATGGCCAAACTGCATTAACACAAAATCTCCCGGCTCCAGCTGCTCTTTAACAGCATCCCATAAACCTTCATATCTAAATGTACGACTACTTCTTCCGCCACGGGCTTTATTATAAACCGTCATTCGCGTAGTATCGACAAGCTGAGAAAAATAAACACCCCAACCGGTTTTACCATCCTGACCGTTATTTGCAACGGTAGAATCACCTATTAAGAAGATATTTCGCTTTCGCGGAAGCCTTATCTCAGGGTTTTCCAGTAAATAGTTTTTTAACGTATTATCACTTTCCGCCAGACCTTCAGCTATTAGTGAAGCTGCAAGAACAGCTCCTTTTGCCGAAGTATGCGTATGATCGCGTTTGTAAAACAAATGCCCCGTAACCTGCTCCTCTCCCCTAGCTTCCATTTCTGAAGCCATTTTATCATTAAGATTTATGAAGGTCACACCTTCTTCTTCAGCAATTTGTTTGGCCCAGCCTCCATACGAATTTAAATTACGGGGTACTTTGCCGTTTTCCCAATCATTACGTGGTATAGGCGCCATGATTATCGGGATTGCGCCTTTAGACTTCGCTTCGGTTACCACTTTACGAATGTACCAGCCGTAGCTGTGCACCACTTCGTGTTTGCCCGTAAGCATATTGTCTATTTCCTCGGTCTCCTCACCAATACCTTTTATAGTACCACGAGCGCGGGAATCATCGTTTAAAGCAGCATTATCGTTATGTCCAAACTGAATCAGCACATAATCTCCAGCTTTTAAACTGTCTAAAACCGGTTGCCACAATCCTTTAGATTGAAAGGTTCGGCTACTCGTACCGCCCAATGCGTGGTTTTCTACACGTACTTTTGTAGTGTCAAGAAACTGCCCGATGTAATCTCCCCAACCCCAGAGTCCGCCGTCGCCTTTACCCTGCCCATTTTTAACTGTAGAATCTCCTACGCAATATACCGTAGGCTTTTGTGCATTAGCCGTATCACATTGCACAAAAAATATTGTCACAATAAGCAGACAAGCTAGTTTTACTATTTTCATGAGTCACTCTATTTATTCTCGGCGCAACCCAAAAGGGTCGGGCTTTTCGTGGCAATTCCGTTTGCTCTTAAAGTCGCAATCCGGGATTTTCACTGCAATCCCTTGCGCGGGTACTGTTTGTAATTCCTTATTAAAGTTCAAAATCAGATGTCTTATATTCAATTAAGCCTTCAACATCTAACAAATACAGATCTTTATCTCTTTTTTTCTTTTTTATTCACTCTGTAATCTAACGTCTCTCATCTAGAATCTATAGTCTACATACTATCATCTAGTCCCTAAAATCAAACCACAGCTTCATCGAGATTCCTTCATCGCCACTTTTGATACGTATGTTAGACGGCTGACTGCTAGGTCCTTGTTGCGATAGGGGTTTAAACGCTCGTTGTCCCGGTACTTCATACATAAACGAGATGTTCCCTTCTGGAAATGAGGGTTGAAAGTGACTGCCTTTAAATCCGTTTTTGGCTTCTTCCGGAGTAAACAAACGCAGAAATAATTTATCGCTTTCGCTAAATACTTTAAAGCTATTTTTCCCGGCTTGCAGATTTCCGGCTAAGAAATTTGCATAATAGCCCTTAAACTCAGGATATACCAGATTCTCAAAGCTTTCTCCGGTAATCGTATTGTTGTATTCTTTTTCCCAAATTCCGTATTCAATACCTTGCTGGCGGTTGCGCCACGTATGATACGGCCCGCGGCCAAAAAGTGTGATGCCTTCTACACCTGTTTCCGGGAAATCAAACGTAATCCCAAACTTATCGATATCACCTTCATAAAAAGCACCGTCAAAACCACTGTTTCTTCCGGCATTCTTAAGGGCTACCAGTTCCATATGCACACGCCCATCAGGATACATAGTCCAGGTAATATGGTCTATCCCACCATTATAATCAATACGACACACTGCATTCTTCCCTTCCTGAATAAGCGTTACCTTCTCAACCTCAGCTTTCATCCCAATAGGTTTGGGGCCATTTAAAAAAGGAATTGCTCTTTTCTTACTATTAATCTCAGTGATATATCCGCTTGTTGTGTTTAACTTAAGTGTAACCTCAGCGCTTTTCAAAGTAACGATTGCATCCTCTTGAGTTGCTTTTACAGCTTTTTTAGTTTCCTTTTGATAAATAAATTTATCAGCAAAATAATCGGCTTTATGAATGGCCCATGTAAAGGTGTAAATCTCACGCCCGTGTTTATCTATAGCAGTAATTTCTAACCAGTCTCCTTTAAAGAAATTTTCAGCAACCGGCATCTTGATTTTTCGGGTTTCTCCCGGTTCTGCATTTGGTAATTCTATAGTTCCAGAATCTAAAATACGCGTTGCAGTTCCCGGCTCATAAATTGTTTTAGCCTCAGCTTCCATCACCCGATATTGCATGGTCACTGTGTTCAGGTTTGAAAACAAATAATCGTTGGTTACCAGGAAGCTTCCGTCAAAAGTTTCGGTAATCGCTTTGGGTTTAAACTGTATTGGAGACCAAACTTCTTTTACCGTAAAAAAGCTACCTTCTTTCTCGCGGTGCGGACCTAAAACGCCGTCTGCTGCCAGATTGCCTTTAGAGTCAAATTGCTTCTCACCCGTCCAGTCACTGCGCAATACCGCCTCATCGCTATATGCCCACATAAAACCACCGGCAAACAACGGACTTTTACTATATTGTTCCCAGAAGTCTTTAAGACCGGCACCTATACCATTATCATAAGTACCATGCATAAATTCGGTAGGAAAAAATACATTTTCCCCACTTCCAAAACGGTGTACACCTGTTAAAAATGTTGGGTAATGATGCGTATCCCAACCATCAAAATCTGACCACGGATGAATTACAATACGATTTTGTGGATCGTGTTTGGCAAAATCATCATCCAGTTCATAATTCCAGCCGCCTTCATTTCCCTGATCCCAAATTATAATCGACGGATGATTTACATCGCGATCTACCATTTCTTTAATGAGTTTTTCACCCGTATTCGTCTCATATGAATTTTGCCAACCTGCGAGTTCGTCTAAAACAAACAACCCTAGCGAATCTGCAACGTGAAGAAAATGATCATCTGGCGGATAGTGAAAACGTACCGCATTCATATTCATATCCTTAATCAGGTTTACATCCATCACGCTGATGCGCTTGCTGGTACTGCGCCCGCCTTCTGGCCAAAAGCTGTGACGATTAATTCCTTTCATAATAATCTTAGTGCCGTTTACATATATTCCGTCACGTTTTCTAAACTCAAGCGTTCTAAACCCGATGCGTTCACTTACTTTGTGAATGGTTTTACCATTTTTCTGTAATTGCAGTGTTAACACATATAAATTGGGATTTTCAGGATCCCAGGTTTTTACTCCTTTCCATTTTGCAGTAATAGTCTGTGTGGTATCGGTTTTATTGAGGCTAATAATTTGTGATTCCAGATTAGAATCACCGCCTAATAATGCAATTGAAGCAATTACTTGCAGATTTTCAGAAGGGTTAAAAATGTCTAAATCAGCCGTTAGGCTGCCATCCATTTGCGCATCAACGGCTACGTGCTTAATATGTGTTTTAGGTTTTATTTCTAACCACACCGGACGGTAAATACCACCAAACAACCACCAGTCTGCTTTGCGCTCTGCATTGTTTACACTTCCTATTTCAGAGTGTTTCCAGACGTGAACTTCGAGTAGGTTTTCTTCTCCAAACTTCAAATATTCAGTTATGTCGTATTCAAACTCATAAAAGCCACCATGATGCTTGGGACCTACCACTTTACCATTTACTTTCACTTCGGTATCGGTCATTACCCCGCCAAAATGAATCGTTACCTGTTTCGTTTTCGCAGATGCGGGAACATCAAAATTCAATTTATACAACCCCTCTTCTTTACTGGGTTCGTCCTGCTCCAATTCTTTGTACCAGCGGCCGTAGGTGTATTCACCAAAACCTTCTAACTCCCATTGAGACGGTACATTTATAGTAGACCAGGCACCGCTGTTATTGCCTGCAGAAACTTTAAACTCCCAGGTTTTAGGATGTTCAAAATCTATTCCTGAAAGCCAGATTTTATCGGTTTGCTGCCCAGAAGCGGCTATAATACTCAAAAGAAAAAGCGCGAAAAATGAGTGTTTTTTTTTCATAATAATTTAGTTTCCGTCGGGTTTTAAAGCTTCAAATAAACTGCTGTAGGGTATGCTGTACGACTGCGGCTCATTGGGTTGTGACGGATTGTATGAAGGTGTATTTACTTTAATATATTGCTTGAGTGTGGATGAGCTTTCACGCATACCATTAACAACGGCTAGAGCAATTTCGTTAGCTCCAAAATTGCTGAAATGCGTATTATCTTCTAACGCTTTAGACTGCCCAGGAAACGTATTTGCCGGATATTGCACAAATGCTTTGCGCGAACCTTCTGGTCCCCAGGCCTCATACATTTGCGTGGTAAACGCAGTTAAATCTATAAGTGCTACATTTTCCTTTTTAGCGACTTTACGCATTGCATCAGGAAAATCGCCATGCGTAGGTTTTAATTGATTACCGTCAAAAGCACGACGTTGCGTAGGGGTTATCAAAATAGGAATCCCTCCTTTTTCTTTAATACGTGTAACAAAATCGGTTAGCAGATTGGTATATAAGCCGTATGCGCCGTTGCCTTCTCCCTTTATTTTTTCGTCGTTATGCCCAAATTCGATTACTACATAATCACCCTTGTTCAGCATATGCAATACCTTATCTATTCTACTGCCTTTAAAAGAAGCAAGAGAAGCACCAGAAGAAGCCATATTAGCAACTGCGATATTCTCATCCAAGAAGGCTGTAATAAATTGACCCCAGGATGCCCAGGGCTCCAAATCCTGATTGGTAACCGTAGAATCTCCCACTAAAAAAAGCGTTTTTAAACCGGTTACAGGCTCGATGTGTATGTTTTTTATGGTGCTGGTTCCTAAAAACTCCAGAGTAAGTTTATCATCCCAATCAAGTTTCAAAAGTTCGCGGTCTTTCAAACCTACATTATAGTCTAAAGTAATTTGAGGTTTAAAAACACTAACATTAAATGATAGTGTTACCTCATCTGTTGTAGTTATGGTATGCTGCGGAATAAAAAGCCTTTTGGACTCAGCTTTTAAAGTAGTTGTAGTGTTTTCTCCGGAAACCGTTACCGTGACTTTGTAAGTTCCTTCAGGAATTTGTACCGAAAAATAAACCGGAGCTGTAGTTGTAAAACCCTGCTTATTGCTAGTTACGCGATAGGCGGTACCAAAATCAAATCCATAGCCTAATTCGTTAGAGAAAGGTTGTCCAGAATTAATGCCAACCGCTGATGTTGAACTTTTTTGCTTTGTAAAATTAAAAAGAAATGACTCTTTTTCTTGAGATGAAAGTAAATTGCACATCAAGCCAAGAAGCATAAAAAGGCAGTAGCATTTCCGCATAGCTGTTTTGTTTAGAAAAAGTTATGTGAAAAATACAAAGAGGAATACACTAGCGTATCCTGTACTGTTCTGATATACGATTAAACCGAATTACGTTCTATATACTTAAATACGTTTTTGACTTTTTCTTTTTTGTTCTTGAGAATCATGTATGCCGCGGTTTCTCCCATTGCCTTAAAATCTGTACTAATTACGGTGATTCCTAAAAGTTCTTTTAACGGCGTTTCATTATAAGAGATTACACCGATGTCTTTTCCTAATACAAGATTGCGAGCACGTACTTGTCGAAGCAGATTTACAAGATCCATCTCTTCTATGGTGATGTAAACGTCTTTGCTTTCAAACTCCATATCATCATAAATCTCATCAAGAATTTCGAATTCAAAATCAAATTTTTGACAAAAATAGCGAAAGCCATGAACGATACGTCGCGGGTAGGGATGAACACTTTTTGAGGGATAAACCAGAATTAAACGGTCGTATTTCTTTAATCTATCCATTCCTTCAATGAGGGCATTATAAATATCCTCTTTAAAGTCTTGATATATAGACCCATAATTTCCTTTTATCTCTGGCTTGGCATTATCTACCACAAGCAATTGATCTTTAGGAATACGCTCTATTGTTTTTAATACATTAGGAGTAAAACTTACATGATTAAGGTCTGTATCCTTAAAATGAGGCATAATCACGTAATAATTAAATGCACCTAGATTTTTTTCGATCGCATTAATAAATAGTGATTCTTCGCAATGATAAATGCTAAGATTTACATGTGCGTTTACACCCATGGTATTCACAAAATGATTAAAAATGATCATTTTATATGAACTGGGTTTATTGATCATGAAGAATACATTAATCTTAGATATCAACTCCGTTTTGGCCGTGTAGTATCCTTTGCCCTTAACTGAAATTATAACTTTGCGTTCTTTTAATACTTTATAAGCTTTTTCTACCGTATCCCGACTCAAATATGCTGCTTCACTCAGTTCATTTATAGAAGGGATCTTTTGACCTACTTTCAATTTACCTTTTGCAACATCATCAATTATGGAGTCCACAATTTGTTTGTATTTAGGTATTCTTGAATCTTCATTGATTTTTATTTCAACAGTTCGAGCCATAAGTTAGGGATAACAAAATTCTATTTAAGTATCTGTAAAACTAATCAAAAGATTAGCTTCTAAAAACATTTATATAGCAGTACAGCACAGGATGCCAACCTAGTTCAATACCTATAATTTTGAATCAGAAGCGTTAAACTTTACAAAACAAAAATGGAAAAAACTTTTAGCCACGTAAATTATCTTTGGGATGAACAAAAGGCTGCAGAATTAGGCGATGACCAGGTTGCACTTTTTTTATACCGCTCCAATATCCTAGGTGCAGATTTAAGAATTACAAATTATGGAGGTGGTAACACCAGTTGTAAAACCATAGAAAAAGATCCGCTTACAAACGAAGATGTTGAGGTGATGTGGGTAAAAGGTTCTGGCGGTGATATAGGCACATTAACCAGACAAGGTATAGCAGGTTTATATACAGAACGCCTTAGAAATTTAAAAAACGTATATGGTGGTCTTGAAGATGAAGACCGTATGGTAGGTCTTTTTAACCACTGCATTTATGACCTTAATTCTAAAGCGCCATCTATTGACACTCCGCTTCACGGTCTTTTGCCATTTAAACATATAGATCACCTTCACCCTGATGCGCTAATAGCAATTGCAGCTGCAGCAGATAGTGAGCAAGTGACTAAAGAAATCTGGGGAGATACAATGGGCTGGGTCCCTTGGCAACGTCCAGGTTTTGATCTTGGACTTCAGTTAGAGAAATGCCTAAATGATAATCCAGGTATACGTGGAATTGTTTTAGGAAGCCACGGATTATTTACTTGGGGAGATACTTCTTATGATTGCTACATAAATAGTCTTGAAGTAATTGAAAAAGCATCTGCTTATATCGAGAAAAAAGTAAAAGAAAAAGGAAGCGTTTTTGGAGGTGAAAAAATTGTAAGCCTACCACCTGATAAACGTAAAAATCAGGCTGCTAAACTAATGCCGCTACTGAGAGGTCTTGCTTCTTCAGAAGATAGAATGATTGGGCATTTTACAGATACAGAAACAGTACTTCAGTTTATAAACAGTAATGATCTAGAGCGTCTCGCTCCTATGGGAACTTCGTGTCCAGATCATTTTTTACGCACTAAAATTCAGCCGTTAATTCTGAATCTTGACAAAGATGACAATTTGGACGATACAGATGCTGTTTTGGCTAAGCTTGAGCCTTCTTTTGCACAATACCGTCAGGAATATAAAGACTATTACGAGACGTGCAAACACGATAATAGTCCTGCAATGCGTGACCCTAATCCCGTAATCATTATCTACCCAGGAGTGGGAATGTTCAGCTTTGCAAAAAATAAACAAACCACGCGGGTTGCCAGCGAATTCTACATCAACGCGATCAATGTGATGCGCGGTGCAGAAGCGATTACAAGTTATACGTCATTACCACGTCAGGAAGCGTTTGATATTGAATACTGGCTTTTAGAAGAAGCGAAGTTGCAGCGTATGCCAAAAGAACAACCACTTTCGCGCAAAGTGGCTATTGTAACCGGGGCTGCCGGTGGTATTGGTAAAGCGATTGCAGATAAACTAGTTGCCGAAGGTGCTAATGTAGTACTTACCGATATGAGTGAGGAGGCGCTGAATGAAGCAGTAGCAACCTATAAAAAAGATCAGGTTTCTGGTGCAGTTTGCGATGTAACCAATCAGGAAGCGATAGAACAGGCCTATAAGGACGCATGTTTAGCTTTTGGTGGGGTCGATATTATTATTCATTCTGCAGGTCTTGCAATCTCAAAACCTTTAGAAGAAACGACTCAGAAAGATTGGGATTTATTGCAGGATGTACTTGTAAAGGGTCAGTTTTTAATGGCTCAGGAAGGTGTTGCTGTAATGCGTAAGCAAGGCTTAGGTGGTGATATTGTTAATATTGCTAGTAAAAACGGATTGGTTTCAGGACCTAACAACGTTGCTTATGGCACTGCAAAAGCTGCACAACAGCATATGACTCGTTTGCTTGCTGCAGAATTGGGAACAGATAAAATACGTGTAAATACGGTAAATCCTGATGGGGTTATTGTAGGTAGCAAAATATGGGAAGGTGACTGGGCAGAAGGTCGTGCAAAAGCATACGGCATCGAAGTTAAAGACTTACCCGCTCATTATGCAAAACGTAATTTATTAAATGAGATCATTCTTCCAGACGATATTGCAGACGGTGTTTTTGCTTGTGTAGGGGTTCTACAAAAGAGTACAGGAAACACCATAAATGTAGATGGTGGTATGGCCAATGCGTTTGTACGCTAATTAAAAAACTTACTGAAGCCGGTTAAAACTCTTAGATCTATTTTGATTCCAAGAGTTTTAACTAACTTCATTTTTTAGAATTTCTTTTCCTATGAAACTTAATAACCAACAACTCGAAGATCTAAACAAAACAGGTCTTTCTGATCATAAATCACACTATGATTTTTTAGCTCAATCGTTGTCGAATAACGGTACTGATGTTGAAAAAATTATTAGTAAGCTTGCTGAATTTCAGGTAGCAATCCCTAGCTGGGCATTGGGTGCCGGTGGCACGCGCTTTGGCAGGTTCTCATTTTCAGGCGAACCGGCTTCTTTAGAGCAAAAAATGGAAGATATTGGCTTAATCCACAGCCTTACACAAACTGCCGGTGCTGTATCGCTTCATATTCCGTGGGATGTTCCCAACGATTACAATGCCATTAAAGAACTTGCAGCTATCCATAAAATTAAATTTGACGCCGTAAATAGCAACACTTTTCAGGATCAAAAAAACCAGAAAGAATCATATAAATACGGTTCGTTAAGTAATACCAGTGCTACAATACGCGATCAGGCCATTGCGCATAACAAAGAAGTTATTAAAATAGGAAATAAACTGGGATCAAAAAGTCTTACCGTATGGTTGGCAGACGGCTCTTCGTTTCCGGGACAGAACAACTTTCAAACGGCACTTACACATACTCAAAACAGCCTGATATCAATCTATGAAGATATGCCGCTAGACTGGAAACTTTTTATAGAATATAAACCCTACGAACCTAATTTTTACAGTACCGTAATTCAAGATTGGGGAACTTCACTTATGCTAGCAAATGGCTGTGGAGAAAGAGCTTATACGTTAGTTGATTTAGGGCATCATTTACCGAATACTAATATTGAACAGATTGTTTCCATCTTAATGATGAAAGGCAAATTGGGTGGTTTTCACTTCAATGACAGCAAATATGGGGACGATGATCTAACCGTAGGCAGCATCAAGCCATATGCTTTATTCCTCATCTTTAATGAACTGGTTTACGGGATGCAAAACAATCCCAACAATCCAGAACTGGGGTGGATGATCGATGCGAGTCATAATGTAAAAGATCCATTAGAAGATTTAATTCAGTCGCTAGAAGCGATTCAGGAAGCGTATGCAAAAGCGCTTTTAATAGATCAAGATGCACTTAGGGCAGCTCAAGAGGCTAATGATGTTACGCTTTGTCAAGAAATTATTCAAGGTGCTTACCGTACCGATGTACGCCCTCTGGTTCGCCAGGCACGGCTACAGGCTGGCGGGGTAATTAATCCTATTGATGCCTACCGTAAACTTGATGTACGTGGCCAATTGATAAAAGAACGTGGTAGCAACACTATCGCTACAGGACTTTAATCTGGAAAGAAGTATTTAATGAAGCAAACAGTTACGGCAGTATTTGATATTGGTAAGACAAACAAGAAATTTTTTCTTTTTGATTCTGAATTTCAGGAAGTGTACCGTGAGTACATACAGTTTGATGAGATCACAGATGAAGACGGGCATCCTACCGAAGATCTTTCTGCTTTGCGAGAGTGGTTAAAAACGGTTTTTGACCGCATCTTGAAAACCGAAAAATTTGACATCAAAGCCATTAACTTTTCTTCTTACGGTGCCAGTCTGGTACATCTCGATGAAAACCGCGATGTGATTTTTCCGCTTTATAATTATACCAAAACGATACCTTCCGAAATTATAGATTCGTTTTATCAAAAATACGGACCTGAAGAAAATTTTCATCAAAAAACAGGTTCGTCAAGCTCAGGCATGCTCAATGCAGGGATGCAGTTGTATTGGCTGAAAAACACCAAACCTGAGGTATTTAAAAAAATTAGATATTCACTACACCTTCCGCAGTATTTAAGCTTTGTTTTTACAGGAATCCCGCTAAGCGAATATACCAGCATTGGTTGTCACACCTCGCTTTGGGATTTTGAAAAGCGCGATTACCACGACTGGGTATATGCCGAAAAACTTGACCAGATTTTACCTCCTATCGTTTCTACCGAAACCAGTATTAATATGAACTATAACGGGAAACGCATAAAAATAGGTGTGGGTATTCACGACAGTTCTGCTGCATTACTACCCTATGTGCGCAGTCTTAAGAAACAATTTATTTTGATTTCTACGGGAACCTGGAGTATTGCATTAAATCCATTTGTAGAAAACGAACTCAGCAAAGCAGATGTAGCCAAAGATTGCATCAATTATATGCGTATTAATGGGAAACCTGTAAAATCTGCGCGCCTCTTTTTAGGCAATGAATACAGTATACAGGTTAAAAAACTAACCGAACATTACGGAGTAGCTAAAGACTATCACAAAACCGTAAAATTTGATCCTGAAATACATTATGAACTTGTGAAAGAATTTGAAAAACTCTTTCATTGGGAGTCTCTTGAGGATCCCGAGATGCCACCCAAAACCGTTCTTAGATATACCTCATTTGAAGATGCCTACCACCATTTGATGATGGAACTAGTGCTGTTACAAGTAAAGAGTATACAGACTGCAAAAGGCGATATGACGATAGAAAAACTTTTTGTTGACGGTGGGTTTAGTGATAACGACATTTACATTCATTTGCTTTCGCATCATTTTAGAACTATGGAACTACGCACCACAGACTCCTCATTAGGCTCTGCATTAGGAGCGGCAATCTGTATCTCTGATACTCAATTAAATTCTAAGTTTTTAAAGAAAAATTACTCGATGAAAAAACACATTCCTTTCATCGCTAAATAAATAATATGGCCAACGCTTTTGACACTGCCTATCCTTCTGTTGACGATTTACGCACCAAAGCTAAAAGCCGCGTACCGGCATTTGCTTTTGAATATCTTGATGGCGGTTGCAACGAAGATGTAAGTATAAAACGCAATACTTCAGAGATACGCGATGTACAGTTACAGCCGCGCTACTTAAATAATTACGGACATAGCTCTACTAAAACAAAAGTTTTGGGGATGGAGTTTGATGCACCTTTTGGGATTGCACCCGTAGGTCTTCAAGGCTTGATGTGGCCCAACTCACCTGCTATTTTAGCAGAAGCCGCTCACAAACACAATGTGCCTTTTATTCTGAGTACCGTGACTACAATGGATATTGAAAAGGCCAGCGAGCTTACCGAAGGGAATGCCTGGTTTCAACTCTACAATCCGGTTGAAGATGCAGTGCGTAACGATATTATAGATCGTGCCGAAGCGGCAGGTTGCCCGGTTTTAGTTCTCTTGTGCGATGTGCCTACGTTTGGCTTTCGTCCCAGAGATTTTAGAAACGGACTGGCACTTCCGCCTAAAATGTCTGTGAAAAATATACTTCAGATTATGGGAAAACCTACCTGGGCATACAACACGCTTAAATACGGTCAACCTACTTTTGAAAATCTAAAACCCTACACGCCCGAAGGTTTAAACCTCAAACAACTGGGCGCCTTCATGGACCGTACCTTTTCAGGAAAACTCAACGAAGAAAAAATAAAACCCATCCGTGATCGCTGGAAAGGGAAACTCGTGCTAAAAGGCGTGGCTTCGTTAGAAGATACTGCTGCTGCCATACGTATGGGATTTGATGGAATTATCGTCTCAAACCACGGCGGGCGCCAGCTTGATGCTGCGCAATCTACCATAAATAGCCTAAAAGAAATCGCTGCCGTTTACGGCGATCAGATTGAAGTGATGATGGACAGTGGCTTACGCTCAGGCCCAGACATTGCGAGAGCCATGGCATGCGGAGCAAAATTCACCTTTATGGGCCGCTCGTTTATGTACGGCTGCGGCGCTTTAGGAAACAAAGGCGGCGATCACACCATCGGGATGCTGAAAACCCAGTTTAAACAAGTGATGGATCAGCTGGTTTGCGAGCGCGTAGAAGATTTACCAAAACATTTAATTACAACCTAAACTATGTCTCAATACAACCAGGAAGAAGATACTATTGAAGAAATCGCAGGTGGCGAATTTGAACGCCAGCCCGTTCCGCAATCGAGATTGCAAAGCTGGAAAGCCTTTTTAGGAATGTACGCCGGGGAGCACGCCGCAGGTACCGAGTTTGTTATAGGTCCCTTATTTTTAACCACCGGTGTAAGTGCCTTTGACCTCATCATAGGTTTATTAATAGGTAACCTCCTCGCCGTTTTAAGCTGGAGATTTTTAACCGCAGAAATAGGAACTAAATTTAGATACACCCTGTATTTTCATTTAGAAAAAATTTGTGGTACGCGACTGGTTACGGCTTACAATCTGGCAAACGGAATCTTATTCTGTTTTCTTGCCGGGGCGATGATTACCGTTTCTGCCACCGCCGTGGGGATTCCCTTTGATATGGAAATGCCCAAACTTACCGATACCACGCCGAACAGCCTTACCTGGGTTATTGTCGTTTTAGCGATAGGAGCTGTAATTTCACTCATTGCTGCCCGAGGATACAATACCGTTGCCAAAGCTGCTAACTGGATGTCTCCAGTAATCGTACTGGCTTTTGTAGCCTGTGGCGTTGTGGCATTGATACAACTTGATGTAAACAGCTTTTCAGATTTCTGGAATATCTGGGGCGAAGGCAGTGAGCCGTTTCCGGGACAAATAAAATATACCTTCTGGCACGTGGTGTTGTGGTCGTGGTTTGCAAATGCAGCCATGCACATTGGGATGTCAGATCTATCGGTATTTCGATTTGCCAAAAAAGCAAGCGCAGGCTGGACGACGGCTGCCGGGATTTACATAGGCCACTATATCGCCTGGATCGCTGCTGCCCTGCTCTATGCCGTATATTTGAAATCACCCGAAGCGCTAGCAATGCTTGCCGGTGGGGAAGCACCTACTGTTGCACCGGGACCTTTGGCGTATAACGCTATTGGTATTTTTGGGATTATCGCGGTGTTACTGGCAGGCTGGACAACGGCAAACCCAACGATTTACAGAGCCGGTCTTGCCTTTCAAGCCATTATACCTAAACTTTCTACCTTCTGGGTAACCATTATTGCAGGTACAGTAGCCACCATAGCCGGACTATTCCCGGCATTTGCGATGAAACTCTTAGGCTTTGTAGCGCTGTATGGTTTTATTTTAGCACCTATAGGAGCGATCATTGTTTTTGAATATTTCTTCGGAAAGCGCGCCGGCATACAAGCCTTTTATGCAGAAAAAACCGGAATCAAATTCAACTGGGCGGTTTTTGGCGCCTGGGCGTTGAGCTTTGGAGTCTTCTACTTTATCTCGGTGCAGTATGATGTATTCTTATCCTTTTTAACCTTACCCGCGTGGATTAGCTGTGGAATCTTGTTTTTAATCTTTAGCAAATTGTACCAGCGCAAAGCGGTATAGCTCAAAATAATTGTGTGTGTAAATGGTCGTCATTTTAATTAATGACGGCCATTTCTTATTTGCATATGCATATACGAGAGTGTTATATAACCGAGAATTAGTTGTCAATAACGAATTATTAAAAAGACTATGGGGTAATGGGGTATATTTATATACTTTAGGTATCAGGTAGATAACGTCGTGCTGAATTAATTTTAGGATCTCATCTACGATTTTTAAAAGACTTAAATGAATAGGAGACTTAGTTGGAATGAGGAATTCTGTAAAAAGATTTTCGAGATAAAGTTTAAGTTTAAGGTATAATGTTCTTTTACAAAGGTCTGTAAACGAATGATAAAAAGATATAAAAGTAACTTTTGAGCTTTTATATAATTGTTGTTAAAAATTAAAAAAACCACTTATAAATAATAAAATGAAGGAAATTCAAGAAAGATTATTAACGATGTATGATAATATTATTAACGAATTTGAACAGATAGAAGAGGGTCATAGAGATTTTTTAGAAGAAGCTAAAAATGGGAATATACAATTAGATATTATGAATGAAAGAATGGCTTTAGCTAAAGATAATCATCGAAGGCTTCAAAATGCAAGAGAAGAGAGAGAATCAATTAGTAAATACAATTTTCTATAATATGGCTTACGTTATACATCAAAATGATTCTGATCCGGGGATGAGATATGAAGGATTGGCTAGGTTTGCTTTTGATTGTGCCAGATGGGGCGGGCCAAATAATGTGGCTCAACAAAGCGTTTATAATTCTCTATTCATTCCAGATACAAACGACGAAGGAATATTAGTTTTAACGCAAATACTAGATTCTTTAATAGAAAAATACCAAGGTCATACTAAACAAGAGTTTATTGATTTAAAAACCTCTTTGACAGCCGGTATGGAACAAAGAACAGCTATAGAATTAATAGATTATATTATTCAAATTGTAAATCAAGAATAAAACGTTGTAAGAATATGCTTATAAGTAATTGTTTTACGACTAGAATTAAAGCCAGTATAAGGAATCCCGTAAAAAGGCTTTGGGATTAAGTTTTATATTTACAGGAAAATGGTAATGTATTCGCTTGCAGATCTCTGTAAATCGATATAGACGAATCTTTTGAAACTTTATACAGTTGCTGCCAATAATTTAAAAAACAATCATCAAATGAATAAAACAACCTCAGAAATAATTATGCTTGCTGGAACAGGTGCTAGCCTTATAGTAGATGCAAAAACTAAAACGACCAGCGAGTTAATTATGATTATTGGTAGTATCGGAAAAAAAAATGGACACATAACAATCAAAAATTCTAATTCAAAAACCACATCGGAACTTATAATGATTTGTCGTAATTATCCTGATAAAATCACTTTAGACCTAACTGAATAATATGAAAAAAATTACAGGCTTTTTTATAGTATTAGTAGTTCTCTTTTTTTTGGTCGGGTATATTTTAGTTGTCTTTAATATTTTAGAACAAGAACTTTATAATCAAATTGCAACAATATTAGGAGGATTAGCTTCAACAGTTGGCTTATTAGCATTTGTTCTGCCAAGTTTAAGAACATCAGACATAAAAAATATTGAACTTGACACTTTGAAAAGTTTAGCTAAAACAGCAGAAGAAATTCAAAAGAAGGAAGCTGAATTAAAAACTAGAGAAAGTGATATTTCCAGACTTGAATTACAAAAAGAACAGTTAGAATTTTTAGTTAAAAACGCTAGCTTAAATTTATTTTTAAAAGAACAACTGGAAAGATATTACGAAACATTAGATAAACAAGTCTCTAACAACAAAGAAATAAATAGGACTTTGAGTGAAATCCGTGAGTTGGAATTCAAAGTAAGTGAATTAGATATCGAAATCGAGAAAAATCCAAATACCGAATACATTATAGAAATCATTAAAAAAGCGAGGAATTATAGAAGGACTGAAATTACAATAACTACGCCTTTAGACGGTTTTTTCAAAGCTATTGATACTCTATTTAGAACAATAATCGGAAAATAAAAACTTCTGGTAACAAACTGTAAAATATTTACGTGATTATAGCCTAACCGGAAAATCCTCGCATACCCACTACTCAATTTGTACGAACTTAATTAGTTTTAAACACTCTACAAACCCTACACACCAACTTTAGCCCACATTTAGATAAACGATGAAGAAAGTAATTGCATTTGCAGACGAATTTGGAAATAACTCATTTGATTTTGAAAATCAAGGAAGTCATTTCATTATTGCAAGTGTAATAATGAATCAAGACGAATTGATTGAGATACAAATTCAACTTGAGGAAATTAGAAAACGTTTCTTTCAAACGGGAGAGATAAAATCTAGTAAAGTAAAGCATAACCATAATCGCAGAATTCTCATTTTAAGAGAACTGAATAAAATTAATTTTTCAGTTTATGCTGTAGTAATTGATAAACGCAAACTTTATGGAGAAGGATTTAAATATAAACAATCCTTTTACAAATATTTAAACGGTATTCTCTACAAGGAACTTTATAGAACATTTCCACAATTGGAATTGAAAGTTGACGAACACGGAGGAAATGATTTTATGCGTAGTTTCAAAAATTACGTTGAAAAAAATCACATTAGAAATCTATTTGCAGGTTCTGATTTCCATATTCAAAAAAGCCATAATGATTTAGGAGTTCAGTTAGCTGATATGATGGCTGGAACTTTAGGGTACATTTTTGACGAACTTAAAAAATCTGACAAATCATCTGAGTTTGCCGAATTAATTAATGATAAACTCATTAGTTTAAATCAATTCCCAAAAGAATACAAGACCGAGGACTTTAGTGAAAAAGAAACGTTCAGTGAATACGATGATACTATAGCGACACTTGGATTAAATAGAGCATTTGACTTTATTGATAAAACGACAGGAAATACACCGGACAATCGTGATAGAATTAACTTTTTAAAACTATTGCTTTTATATCATCAATCTAATCATCCTAAAAAGTTTACAACGTCAGCAGAATTTATTCGACATTTAAGTGTAAATAGAGACAAGCCATTGAGTAAAGAACAATTTAGTTCAAAAATTATTGGTCATTTGAGAGACAAAGGAATCTTAATAGCTAGTAGTAGAGATGGCTATAAAATCCCAACTTCTGCGAGTGATATGAAAAAATACATTAATCACGGAAAAAGTATTGTATTGCCAGTTTTGCGTAGAATTGAAGAATGTAGAAACGCAATTTTACTTGCGACAACGAACAAATACGATATTTTACGCGATCCAGAATATCAGGAATTAAAAGAATTAATAGAAAAAACGGGAGCCAATAAAGAACTATCCTAAAAGCAATGCTGTCGGCACCTTAAATTAGTAAACCTACTTATACTTTAATAAAATCTATACTGAATTCTAACTGCTGGATTGTTCTCCCCAACAGGTAAGAACAGGATGCTGTTTCCCTATAAAAAAAGGAACTTGTTTATTCAAATGGATAAACCGGTATGAGACAGCTTTCTATATTTTTCCTTCTTACGTTACTAGCTCTAAGCAGCTGCAAAAACAAAACCGCACCACCAGATCTGGCAGCAGCAGAACCTGCAGTCTTCGAGCCCGAGTGGGTAAATGAAGTAGGTGCAAAACCCAATACTTTTAAAGAGCAAATCTTTTACGTTAACGACTACGATGCTATTGCAGACGGGAGCGCGTTGACCACCACCGCCATTCAACAAGCCATTGACGCAGCAGCAGCAAATGGCGGCGGTACAGTAACTTTTAAACCGGGAAAATACTTAAGTGGCTCTATTTTCATCAAAAAAAATATACAATTTACCATTCCGGAAGGAGTTGAAATTTTAGGGAGTGAAGACATTAAAGACTACCCCGAGATTGATACGCGTATTGCCGGTATTGAGATGAAATGGCCTGCGGCGTTAATCAATGTGTTAGATGAGACCAATGTGACCATAAACGGCGACGGTCTCGTTGACGGGCAGGGAAAAGTGTTCTGGGATTATTACTGGAACCTGCGTAAAGAATACGAACCCAAAGGTCTACGCTGGATTGTAGATTACGACGCCAAACGCCCGCGTACACTCCTGGTGCAAAATTCAGAAAATGTATTTATAGAAGACCTTAACATACAACGTGCAGGTTTCTGGACCGTGCAGGTGTTGTATTCTAGCCACATCACGGTAGATGGCTTAACCATTAGAAACAATATAGGCGGTCACGGTCCCAGCACCGATGGGATCGACATTGATTCCTCGAGATATATTCTCGTGCAAAACTGCGACATCGACTGCAACGACGATAATTTTTGTTTAAAAGCCGGTCGCGACTGGGACGGTCTTCGGGTAGATCGCCCTACCGAATATGTAGTGATACGCGATTGTGTAGCACTTGCCGGTTCAGGATTGTTTACCATAGGTAGTGAGACCAGCGGCGATATAGGACACGTTTTTGTCTCCAATATTAAAGGTTTAGGAACTAAAAACGGACTCAACATTAAATCGGCTACTAATCGTGGCGGTACTGTTGAAGATGTGTATATGCAAAACATTCAAATGGATAGTGTACGTACGTTTATGGAAGTATCTATGAACTGGAATCCGTCATACTCCTACTCCAAACTACCCGAAGGTTACGATGCCGAAACCATACCGCAGCGTTGGAAAACCTTATTGATGGAAGTAGATCCTCCGGAAAAAGGAATTCCAACGTTTAAGAACATCACCCTCTATAATATTGATGTGAAAGGCGCGCAGCGTGCCATCAACGTAAACGGCATGGAACAATCTTTAGTTGAAAATATCACCTTAAAGGATGTCCATATTCAGGCAGAAGAAGCTGGTCAAATCACCCACAGTACCAACTGGGATATTGAGAATGTAAGCCTAAGCATAAACGATGGTTCAACCTTAAAAATTGAGAACTCACCCGGAGTTGTAATTTCAGATTCGCTTTACCGCAAATCCACACAGCAGTAGTGCAATGAAAATTTCAAGCCGGCTATATATTATAGTTATTCTAATCTCGCTCTCCGCTTGTGGTACGGCACAACCACAACCCAAAGACGAAGTTTTTGAACTGGTCACTGTAGAAAAGAAGACTGCTATTATATATGATGCAACCGGTCCTGCACTCGATTCAATTTCGGCACACTTACTTGCTCAAGATATTGAGCGTGTAACGGGTTTTAAGCCAAAAGTAACTTCGCGTATTACTGAAATATCAGGCAATGTTATTGTAATTGGTAACAATGATTCTCAGTTAATTAGCAACTTGGTTAAAGATCAAAAGAGGCTATCGGCAGAAAACCGCTGGGAAACGTATTCCCATAGACTGCTAATTAATCCTGTAGCAAACGTTGAAAAAGCGTTGATTATATCTGGTGCAGATGCTCGCGGAACAGCTTATGGTGTTTTTTCAATCTCTCAGAAAATAGGAGTTTCTCCCTGGTACTGGTTGGCAGATGTCACACCTACACCACAAGAAAATTTGGTGTTGGCGATTGAAGATTTTCAATCGATGAGTCCGGCGGTTCAATTCCGTGGTATTTTTATTAATGATGAAGACTGGGGATTACAACCTTGGGCTGCAAAAACTTTTGAACCCGGGACCGGTGATATAGGACCTAAAACCTATGCTAAGGTTTTTGAATTGTTGTTGCGCCTGCGTGCCAATACGATTTGGCCGGCGATGCATCCCAGTACTAAGGCATTTTTTCATTATCCGGGCAACGTACAAATGGCAAAAGATTATGAGATTGTCTTAGGATCGTCACACGCAGAACCCATGTTGCGCAATAATGTTGATGAATGGGATCACGACTCGATGGGTGATTTTAATTACTTCAGCAATAAAAAACGAGTTTTAAAATATTGGGAAGAGCGGATTCAAGAAGCTCAGGATGTAAACGGAATTTATACCATTGGGATGCGTGGCGTTCACGACAGCGGGATGGAAGGTGCCAAAACTACTGCAGATGCAGCTGCAATATTAAATGACGTTATTAAAGATCAGCGCGATTTATTACAAAAACACATAGGAGATCCTAAAAAAGTACCGCAGGTGTTTACGGTATATAAAGAAGTGCTTGATTTGTATGAATACGGCCTCGACCTACCCGAAGATATCACCCTGATGTGGACCGATGATAACTACGGGTATATTCGACAATTGAGCAACGCAGAAGAGCGCAAACGCAGTGGTGGTAGCGGTGTGTATTACCATGCTTCGTATTGGGGAAGACCGCACGACTATTTATGGTTGAGCACAACACATCCCGCTTTAATACGCGAAGAACTACTGAAAGCCTACAACACGGGAGCAGATAAAATATGGATTTTAAATGTGGGTGATATCAAGCCTGCAGAATACAATACACAGTTCTTTATGGATTTGGCCTTTGAGCCAGAAAAATTTAAAAATCCTAACAGCTACCAGAAGCATATGCAAGACTTCTACGGAAGAATTTTTGGAGAAAATCTGGCTTTAGGAATTAGTGAATTGCGTCACGATTATTATGAATTAGCCTGGCTACGCAAACCCGAATTTATGGGATGGAGTCAAACCGAACCGACACGAGCCACACATCTTACCGAATTTTCCTTAAGTGCGGAATACGACGAAATTACAACACGCATAGAAAAAAATGAAAGCCTTCAAAAAAAGGTGTACACGATCCAAAATAACATTCCAAAACCTTTGACTGATGCCTGGTTTGAATTGGTTGTTTACCCGGTACTCGCCTCAAGCGCGATGAACAAAAAATTTTTATACCGCGATTTAGCAACGCATTATAGCAAAATCGATAATCAAAAATCTGAAGAATTTAAAAATGCTATACGTGCTAATTACGAGAAGATTGAGCAATTAACCAGTACTTATAATAGCCTTGCAGCCGGAAAATGGAAGGGTATTATGGATTTTAAACCCCGAAGACTTCCAGTATTTGAGCTGCCCGAAATTTTGGATAACGAGTCGAAAAGTACCGAAGCACCTAAGCTTGCGCTGGTGCGCAACGCAGCAGACTATACACATGCTACAAACTTTGAAGCAGGGTATCCGCAACAATTAAACGGATTAGGTTATACCCAGAAGATTATACAATTCGCCACTTCAGACGCATCCAGAATTAATACTATCACAGATTCAACTCCGGTATTGAGCTACAACATTGAGCTTTCCGAAGATTTAAAGAATGCCGAATTGACTTTAATGGTACTACCCAATCATCCCATAACCGGCATACAGCGGTTACAAATAGGTGTTCAGTTAAATGATAATGCTATTAAACTATTAGATTTTAAAACGACTGGCAGAAGCGAAGAATGGAAACAAAATGTGCTTCGCAACCAAGCCCGTAAAGCAGTGACTTTGGGTGCTCTCAAATCGGGAAATCATTCAATTAAAATATACCGTTTGGATCCTGGCGTATTGCTCGATTATTTTATACTGGCCGAAAAGGACACAAAACTCCCATACACTCTACCTCAAACCCATTAATATTATGAAAGCATTCAGCCAATTTAGCCGTAACCTGTTATTAATTATCTGCGGAATTGGCTTTTCCTGCAGCGCCCAACAACGCCAGATGGAATATCTAGACCGGGGTATAGTTGCACTTGCCCAAGAAAACGGGGAAGTAATTGTAAGCTGGAGGTTTTTAGGCACAGATGCAGAAGAACTTAGCTTTAATGTCTATCGGCAATCTGAAGATGCTAAACCTGTTAAGTTAAATAAAGAGCCAATTTTAAATCGCACTTTCTTTAAAGACACTACTGCAAACCTAAAGATCCAAAACATGTGGTTTGTGAAATCGGTGACACAAAACATAGAAAATAATGAACCCGGCACATTCACAATAAAGCCTAACGCTGCTATAAAACCCTATTTATCGTTACCACTCACTAAAATTGATGGCTACAACGCAAACGATGCAGCTGTAGGTGATTTAGATGGTGATGGGGAGTATGAACTTATTGTGCATATGACCGGCAAGGGTCATGACAACTCACATCGTGGATTAACGGACCCTCCTATCTTTCAGGCCTACGAGCTAGACGGCACCTTGCTTTGGCAACTAAGTCTAGGAAAAAACATACGTGAAGGAGCGCATTATACCCAATTTTTAGTTTATGATTTTGATGGTGATGGTAAAGCGGAAATGGTATGCAAAACGGCAGACGGCACTACTGATGTATTAGGAAAAGTAATTGGTGACCCCCAAGCAGATTGGCGCGATACTGATGAGCGCTCCCGCACCTTTGGTAAAATCTTAAAAGGACCTGAATATCTTACGGTTTTTAATGGTCAAACCGGTGAAGCTGTTGCAACCACAGACTATATCCCCGGGCGTGGAAACATTGGTGCATGGGGTGGAGCCGGTGGTAATGGCAGAAATGATAATACCGGGAATCGGGTAGATCGCTTTACGGCTTGTGTTGCTTATCTTGATGGAGTATACCCGAGTATTGTAATGGGCCGAGGTTATTATGGACGTACTGTACTGGCAGCTTTTGATTTTAAAAATAATCAATTACACTCCCGCTGGACCTTTGATTCGGAAAATGGGAAGAATCCCTACTCAGGGATGGGTAATCACAACCTTTCGGTTGCAGATGTAGATGAAGATGGTAAAGATGAAATCATTTTTGGTGCGATGACGATAGATGATGATGGTAACGGTTTATACACCACAGGTTTTAGACACGGCGATGCGATTCACGTAAGTGATCTAGATCCTGAAATACCCGGTTTAGAACGTTTTGGGGTACATGAAATTGAAGAAGGTACAAAAGGACCGGGAGTCGTCTTATATTCAGCAAAAGACGGAAACGTATTGTTTGAGGCTCAGCCTAATGAGGATGTGGGCCGCGGTGTGGCCGCAAATATAGATTCGACACGCATAGGAGCACAAATGTGGTGGTCTGGTAATCGGGATCTTCACGATATAAAAGGCAATCCTATAGGCAGAGCTCCCCGAGTTGCAAACTTTTTAATATGGTGGGATGGTGACCCTACACGTGAACTTTTAAACAGCAACTATATTGAGAAATATGGAAAAGGCAGAATTTTTAAAGCTGAAGGTGCTCATTCAGTAAACGGTTCAAAATCTACTCCCAGCCTTTCCGCAGATATTCTAGGCGATTGGCGTGAAGAATTAGTTCTACCTAGCGATGACGGTACAGAATTGCGTATTTACACTACTTCTATTCCCACTACAATACGTCAATATACCCTGATGCATGATCCGCAATACCGATTGAGTATTGCTTGGCAGAATATTGGGTACAACCAGCCTCCTCATGTAGGATTTTATATGGGTTATGGGATGGAAAAAGCACCCAAACCTAACATCAAATTAGTCCCTAATAAACTTGAATCTAATTAATATGCGCAATCCATTTATATTGTTGGGTTTATTCACGAGCTTTTTAGGAATGCAATCTGTTTTTGCTCAGAAAAGCGATACGCTACATCTGGAAGGCAACTGGCGTTTTGAGATCGATGCAGCCGATGTGGGTACAACCGCGCAGTGGTTTTCCCGCAAACTTAAAGACAACATTATACTTCCGGGTTCGATGTTAACGAATAATAAAGGCAATGATATTACCATAAAAACCCAGTGGACAGGTAGTATTTATGACAGTTCGTTTTACTTCAATCCGCAATTTCAAAAATACCGTCGAGCTGGAGATGTAAAATTCCCGTTTTGGCTTACACCTGAAAAAGAATATGTAGGTGCAGCCTGGTATCAAAAAGAAATTACTATTCCCAAAGATTGGGATAATAAGCATATTTACCTCTACCTAGAACGTCCACATACTGAAACGCTGCTTTATCTGGATGCTCAAAAAATAGGGATGCAAAATTCTATGGTAGCACCACATCAATATGAGTTGAGCAGCTACTTAACACCTGGAACTCATACGCTGAGTATTCGTGTTGATAACCGTATAAAAGATATTAATGTAGGGCCAGATTCGCATAGCCTTACCGATCATACCCAAGGCAACTGGAATGGAATTATAGGTAAACTCAAATTAATCGCCACACCCGAAATCTATATTGAAAATATTCAGGCATACCCCGACCGTACTGCAAAAGAAGTTCTTTTTAAAGTTGCTATCGCACAGTTAAAACAACAGGCAGAAAAATTAAAATTAAATGTTGAACTGGAAACATTTAATACAACTACTACTCAAAAACTTAAACCCTACACCGCATCTTTCAAAATCAGCTCAACCCGGGATACGCTATTTGCAACCATTCCGTTAGGTGAAAAAATTGCGCTTTGGGATGAGTTTGACCCGGCGCTATATCGTGCAAAAGTCACCTTATCTTCTTCCGCTGGAATAGATCAACAAGTGCTACAATTTGGAATTCGGGATTTTAAAACGAAAGCTACTTCCTTCTTAATCAATGATAGGCCCGTCTTTTTGAGAGGAACTTTAGATAATGCAATTTATCCACTTACCGGACATCCACCCATGGATGTTGACTCCTGGAAAAAAGTATTTAAAACTATTAAAGACCACAGCCTCAATCACGTAAGATACCACTCTTGGTGTCCCCCCGAAGCTGCTTTTAAAGCTGCAGATTTAGTAGGAATCTATTTGCAACCCGAAGGTCCCAGTTGGGCAAATCACGGTAGTGCTCTAGGTCTGGGAAGGCCCATAGATACCTATATTTATGAAGAAACTAACCGTATGGAAACCCATTACGGTAACTACGCCTCCTTTGTGATGCTGGCTTATGGCAATGAACCTACGGGGCGTCAAGTTGAATATTTAAGTGCCTTTAATGAGTATTGGAAACAAAGAGATAACCGCCGCTTGTACACAGGCGCATCGGTAGGTGGAAGCTGGCCGATTGTACCCAATAATGAATTTATGGTGCGCGGCGGTGCCCGAGGACTCGACTGGAAAAATGAAACGCCACAAACCCGAAAAACTTTTACCAAAAATATCGCACAATTTGAAGTTCCGTTTGTGTCTCATGAACTCGGACAGTATTGTGTTTTCCCGAATTTTAAAGAGACTGAAAAATATACAGGCCCGCTTAAGGCTAAGAATTTTGAACTTTTTGAAGAAGATCTTGCAGATCATCATATGCTTGATCAGGCAGACGATTTTTTTATGGCTTCCGGTAAGTTGCAGGCGTTGTGTTACAAATATGATATAGAAAAAGCATTGCGCACACCTAATTATGCCGGCTATCAAATGCTTTCCTTAAGTGATTATTCGGGTCAAGGAACTGCCCTTGTGGGTATGTTGGATGCATTTTGGGATCCAAAACCCTATATAGATGCGACTGCATTCCGGGAATTTGCAAACACTACAGTGCCTTTAGCAGAACTGCCTAAGTTTGTATATACCAATGACGAATTGTTTACTGCTACCGCTCTTGTTTCTCATTATGGTAGGACTATTTTAAACGCTAATCAAAACTGGCAGATTACTAATGAAAAAGAAGCTATTCTAGCTTCAGGTAGTTTTGATACTCCTGAAATAGGATTCGGTTTATCAACTTTAGGTGAAGTAAAAGTTCCGCTTAGCGAAATCAAAACTCCGCAAAAATTGACGCTTACCATAGCTATTGAAAATACCGAATTTAAGAATCACTGGGATTTTTGGGTATATCCCAAAGAATTACCCGCTGTAACTACGCAAGTTTATGAATGTACTTCGCTTGACAAAAAAGCGCTAAAAACTCTAAATGCTGGCGGTACGGTTTTATTAAATGCGGCAGGTAAGATTGTAAAAGGTGCCGAAGTGATACAAACTTTTATCCCAGTGTTTTGGAATACCTCGTGGTTTCAAATGCGACCACCACATACTACAGGAATTTTAATAGATCCTGAGCATCCGTTATTCAACGAATTTCCAACCGAATATCACAGCGATTTGCAATGGTACAGCATTGTAAATAAGCAGCAGGTGATGCATCTTGAAGACTTTCCCGCAAATTTTAAACCGCTGATTCAACCTATAGATACCTGGTTTATGAACCGCAGACTTGCGATGGCTTTTGAAGCAAAAGTGGGCAACGGAAAATTGATGGTGGTGAGTGTTGACCTTAACGATCCCGAGAAAGATGCGGCAGCCCATCAATTGTATTACAGCTTGCAAAAGTATATGGCTTCGGCAGAATTTAACCCGAAAAATGAGCTCCATATTGCGCTAATTGAGGATCTATTCGAAATCCCTTCTAAGCAACAGTTTGATAAATACACAAATGACAGTCCTGACGAATTGAAGCCTAAAAACAAAGGGAAATGAGTATTTCAGCCAAAAAATTAGCTCGCTTTTTAATACCTCTATTTTTAACTGTAGTAAGTTTTACATCGGTAATTGCTCAAGAAAATGCGTTGTGGCATAATCAAAAAAGACAGCTACATTATAAGCCAGACGGCAGAAATTTTCATTTAGTAAACGGAAACCGGAAATTTAACCGCGCGTTATACGGTACAAATACAGGCTTTAGAGTAGAAACCGGTGACTTACCCGAGTTTGCTTTGTATATGCCGGGAATGGGAGGCAACTTTAAACTAGGTATTAGTAATGGAAAAAACTCCAAATGGATCACGGAAGCTGATAGTATTGAAACGCGCTATGCGCCCGGAGTTATGGAATACATATTACGGGATGCAATTTTAGGCAACGGAATGGTACAGGTTACTGTAGTAGCTTCGGCGACACACGAAGGTTTTTTACTTAAAGTAACGGAAACCAATTTGCCAAAAACGGTTGATATCAATTGGTTGTTTGGTGGAGCCAGCGGAAAGAAATTCCATAGAGATGGAGATATTGGTGCAGACCCCGAATCTGTATTTTACCTGCAACCAGAATATTGCTTACAAAACACCTATACCCTAGCCAAAAACAAGTTTACTCTTAATTTTAATTGGGATCAAAAAACAAGTAAAAATACCAAGACACTTATTGGCACAATCCCTGCAGGCTCATTAAAACTAGGTAGTGCAACTGCGATTCAAAATCCCATAAGTTTAAACAACTCAACTGTAGATTCACTGCCTGTAGTGCTTGGCACCGTTACACGGAATGCTTCAAAAACCTATTACTGGAATATTGAAAATCCAAATTCTATAACTACTCAAGATACTAGTACTACAGAAGAAGCATTTAATCAAGCGTTAGATAAAGCAAAAATACTTGCAAATAGAGTAACTCTTACCACTCCAAACCCCTACCTCAACACGCTGGGTGGCACCCTAGCAACTGCAGCAGATGCTATCTGGGAAAGTCCGGCGTATTTACATGGTTCAGTTGCCTGGCGGATGCACCTCAACGCCTGGCGTGGTGCGTATGCCGCAGATGTATTAGGTTGGCACGACCGTGCTAAAACGCACTTTAGCAGCTACGGAAAATCACAGGTTTTAGAACCCGAGACCGGTCCTGCAGTTTTAGACAGCAGCCGTCATTTTGCACGGCAAAAGGAAGTTTTGGGCACAGCACTGTTTAGCGAGGGCTATATTAGCAGACATCCCAATCGCAATGACCGTGCGCATCATTATGATATGAATCTAGTTTTTATAGATCAGCTGCTCACGCATTTTAATTGGAATAATGACTCTGAATTTCTTGAAGAAATCTTTCCCGTGATTGAGCGGCATCTAAAATGGGAAAAGCGCAATTTTGATGCAAATGATGATGGACTATATGATGCCTATGCAACCATCTGGGCTAGTGATGCCTTGCAATACAGCGGTGGTTCGGTGACGTATACGTCGGCATATAATTATCGTGCAAACCTTATGACTGCGCAATTGGCGAAGCTCTTAGAAAAAGACCCCAAAACCTATTTGGCAGAAGCCGAAAAAATTAAAAACGCCATTCAAAATACACTTTGGCTTCCTGAGCAAGGCGTTTTTGCAGAATATAAAGATGCGTTAGGCAATCAACTGCTACACAAAACTCCCGGAATCTGGACGGTGTATCACGCGCTTGATAAAGGTATTTCAGATAATTTTCAAGAGTATCAAAGTTTGAATTATGTGACAAATGAGATTCCGCATATTCCTGTCGCGGCTAAGGGTTTACCATATGATGATCTCTCTTTAGTTGCAACGACCAACTGGCAACCTTACACCTGGTCTGTAAACAATGTCGCGCTGGCTGAGAATCTTAATATGGCACTCGCCTACTGGCAAGGCAGTCAACCTGAAAAGGGTTTTAAACTTTTTGAAAGTGCACTTATAGAAAGTATGTATTTGGGGGCATCACCTGGCGGCTTTCAGCAGTTATCGTTTTATGATGCCATGCGAGGCGAACTCTACCGGGATTTTGCAGATCCTATAGGTGTTGCTGCACGAGCATTAGTTGAAGGGCTCTTTGGCATAAAGCCAAATTTCATCAATAATGAATTGCTTATACAACCGGGTTTCCCAAAAGAATGGGAACAGGCCTCCTTACAACTGCCTGATGTCTCTTTATCTTTTAAGAGAACAGGCAATACCGAAATCTATACCTTAGAAAATAAATTTAATACTGATTTAAATCTTCAGCTAGAATTAAATTCCGCCTATTCTATTATTGAAGAACTCAATGTAAACGGCAAAAAAGCAACTTATACCATAGATACTAATGCCGTAGGAGCTCCACAAATCAACATTAATGCGGGTAATGCTAAGCAGTATATAATTGAGATTAAATGGGGCGGTCAAACCTTAGATAGTATTACTTCAAAAACAAAATATGTAATACAAGAATTACTGAATATCAAAACCTTAGACGCTGAAATTCTGGAAGTTTACGATCCGCAAAAGGCACTTTTAGAAATTAATACTTCTGCTAAGAAAATTGAAGCAAAAATAAATTCTGGTTTAGGGCATAAAACGGTTTTTATAAAACTGAAACAAGATGAAATGACCTGGTGGCAAGCGATAAATTTTAAGGTAATTCCAAAAATAGAAATTATCCACAACCACTATTCTTCTGAAATATTGACACTTGATTTACAAAGCAATAGCACAGAAACTTTAGAAGGCACTCTACAAATAAATGCCAATCATCAACAAAAAATAAAATTTGCGCCATCAGACAGCAAACAACTGAAAATTCCACATTCAGAAGTGGTTCCCGGAACAAATACAATACGGTTTGTTTCATCTTCTGGTGAGAAATTTGAGTTGGTATTTACTAACTGGGACATTCCCATCTACCAAGAACCTAAATTTGATTTTGTTGATTTATCGAATCATTTTAATGCTGTCGTAAACCAAATTTTCAAACCACAGTATTTGAGTCCGAGACCAGAATCACCTACACTACAACTGCCCACAACAGGAATTGGCAATTGGTGTTACCCTAACATTTCCGATGAAATAATAATAGACGATAGTGGTTTACGCAAGGTAGCAGCACCTACAGGAACAATAAAGAGTCCGCAAAATATACCATTTAAAACAGTACCTCAAGCAAACGATAAAAATGTTGTTTTTACCTCAAAATGGGATACCTATCCAGACGGAATTACAATACCACTTTCGGGCAAAGCAAGTCACGCTTACTTGATAATGACGGGTACTACTAACCCAATGCAGACCCGAATGGAAAATGGCAGGGTTACCGTAACCTATACCGATGGAACTTCAGATATGCTGCGTCTAAAAAATCCAGAAAACTGGTGGCCCATTGAGCAGGATTATTACACAGACGGCTATGCATTTACAACCGACGCTCCAAAACCTCCGCGCCTCCTATTTAAAACAGGAGAAATAACCCGGGAATTTGATGACTATACAGACATTCACGGTTTTACGCAGTATGGAATTGATGCTGGAGCAGGAACACTTTTAGATCTTCCGCTGGATGCGAAAAAAACGCTACAAAGTATACACATAGAAAGTATTACCAATGATGTGATTATCGGTTTGATGAGTCTCACCTTACAACGCTAACTAAAATTATGAATCTTAAACAGCTATTTAGTCTGATTTTCCTCGGGTGTACATTAGCCTGCACTCAGGAAATTAAAAAAGAAACTACTTTAGAAACTAAAATAGATCGCAAAGCTGTAGTCTCGCGTCACAATATACATCTAACCGAGATTGACACACTGGCGTCGTTAACGCTGGGTAATGGTAACTTTGCCTTTACAACAGATGTTACCGGCTTGCAAACCTTTCCCGATTTCTACGAAAAAGGAATTCCCTTAGGAACACAATCCAATTGGGGCTGGAATGCATTCCCCAATACAGAAGCTTTCGATTTTAAAGAAACCCTGTTAGACTATGATCAAAATGGCCGAAACGTTTCGTATGCCACACAAATAAAATCACCGCAACACGCCAAAGATGCTGCTGAATATTACCGATCCAATCCGCATCGGGTGCATTTAGGAAATTTGGGTTTTGATATCACCAAAAAAGATGGAACACCTGTAAAACCAGAAAATATAGAGGCTGTTAATCAAACCTTAGATTTATGGACGGGAATATTAATTAGTAATTTTAAAGTAGAAGGCGTCCCGGTAAAAGTGATTACCTCTTGTAGTCAGGAGCAGGATGCGATAGGTGTTACCGTAGAATCTGCACTACTCAATACGGGCCAACTTAAAATACGCTTGCGCTTTCCTGCACCCACTGCCCAGTGGTCTGATTATGGCACTCAATGGAAAAATCCCAAGAAGTATACCAGTACGCTTACCACAAATTATGACAACACTGCGGTAATCAATCGCTCGCTAGATTCGCTATCATATACGGTGGGGTTAAAATGGGAAGGTGATGCAAAAGTTGAAGAAAAGATGCAGCACTATTTTAGTATTAAGCCTAAAGGTGAAAAAATCACATTTACCTGTACCTTTTCTGATAAAAAAATTGATGAATTAGCCACTGCAAATACCGTACACGCAAGCAGCACTGCAGGGTGGGAACAGTTTTGGGAAAGCGGAGGGATTGTAGATTTTTCTGGCAGTACAGACTCCAGAGCAAATGAACTGGAGCGTCGCGTGGTGCTATCACAATATTTGACCAAAGCGCAAACTAGCGGCAATATGCCACCTCAGGAAACCGGTTTAACCTATAACAGTTGGTATGGCAAACCGCATCTAGAAATGCACTGGTGGCACGGAGTTCATTATGCGCTTTGGGGAAGACCAGAATTGCTAGAGAACAGTTTAGGATGGTATAACACCGCTTTTGAAAATGCTAAAAAACTTGCAGTCCGACAAGGTTTTGAAGGTGCAAGATGGCAAAAAATGACCGACCCTTATGGGGATGAAGGACCTTCATCGGTTGGTGCTTTTTTGGTATGGCAACAACCGCATTTTATCACCTTTGCAGAATTAATGTACCGTGCAGACGCTACTGAAACTACATTAACAAACTATAAAGACCGTGTTTTTGCAACAGCAGAATTTATGGCTTCCTTTCCCGATTATGATAAAAAAAATGACCGCTATGTTTTAGGTCCGCCGGTGATTCCTGCACAGGAACGTTTTGAAAAAACAGAAACCTTCAACCCAACCTACGAACTCGCCTATTGGAACTGGGGCTTAAAAACCGCTATAGAATGGAAAGAACGTATAGGTGAACCTGTACCTGAAAAATGGAAAGAAGTCTTAAGTAAACTTTCAGAACTACCGATTCAGGAAGATTACTACTTGGCGACAGAAAGCGCTACAGACTCCTATACCAATCCTGAGTTTTTAACCGATCACCCTTCGGTTTTAGGAGCTTATGGGATGCTGCCTGCAACTACTTTACTTGATAAAACCACAATGCAACATACATTTAATAAAGTGTGGGAGATATGGACTTGGGAAGATACTTGGGGGTGGGATTTTCCAATGACTGCGATGACTGCTACTCGATTGAGAATGCCACAGAAAGCAATTGATGCCTTGTTTATGGATGTGCAGACCAATACATACCTCAAAAATGGACACAACTATCAAGAAGAGCGTTTAACTCTGTATATGCCAGGAAATGGTGGACTATTAACCGCTGTTGCAATGATGTGCGCCGGTTGGGATGGAAATAAAATAAAAAATCCCGGCTTCCCAAAAGATGGAAGCTGGGATGTGAAATGGGAAGGTCTAAAACCGTTTTTTTAATTGCATAAGCTACTTAATAAAGAGTTTTTGATATTATCTTGCTAAGACAGTTTTTACGTTTTCCAAAAATGCTGGCGAAACTTTAATTGCAGTCCCGTGGCGTATACCATCCGGAAAAGAAACTTGATCTGAAATATCTGTCCAGGTTTTTAAGTCTGAAGATTGTACAGCACCGTATTGATGATCGATATATTTATCAAAATACACAATCCATTTTCCGTTTACATATAAAGCCGTAGGTCCTTCTGCCCAAAACTTTCCAGTGATAGGTTCGCTAGCTTCAGAATAGGGACCGGTTAAATTTTCCGCGAATGCGACTTTTAAATTTTTACGAGCCGGCTCGCGGGTTTCATCTTTTAAAAACATCACATACTGCTTTCCATCCCATTGAATACTTGCATCAATAGAATTAAAACCAGGATCATAAAGCACTTTAGCTTTTGTAAATTCTTTAAAATCCTTAGTTAGGGTATAATACATGCGATGGTTGTAACCGGCGTCTTTTTCAGATTGGGTTTCGGGATACAATCCGGGAATGGTGGTTGCCCAATATATCATGTACTCCTCATTTTTAGCATCGTAGGTGATCTCTGGAGCCCAGCAGTTACGAGCGTTTTCTTCGTGTTGCATTACCGGAATCAATTGCTGCTCAGACCAGTTAATTAAATCTTTTGAGGAGGCATACCCTATACCCCGTTCTGTCCATCCAGTAGTCCACACCATATGGTATTTACCATCACCTCCAAGTATTACCGCAGGATCACGCATTAATTTTTGCTCACCAATCTCTGGAGTCAAAATAGACTCGTCCATGTTTAATGATTCCCAATGTAAAGCATCAGTACTATATGCCAGGTGTAAACCATCTTCTCCATTACCTTTAAAGTAGGTGAATAAATAAGCGGATTCTTGAGCTTTACAGGAAAGAAAGAATAGTAGTATGAAACTAAGGGTGAAGAGTCTGATCATAACTTTAATTATTAATGTTCATTTTTCCATCGATGAAAAAGCGAACCAAAAAAATCTAGACTTGTGAAACTCTAGCTAAATTTATTGCTCGACGTCTAAATTTTAGAAACTCGCTTTAAGCATTTTAGGTAAATCAAAAATCGTTTGGCTCAAACAGTCTAAAATTTTACGACCTCTTCACTTCAATTTATATGCTAGATTTTAAATAGGCCGGTTAAAATTTAAATGAGTAATACTAATTTGTAATGAAACTGTGTTTCTTGAGCCATAGACTTAAAGCTTCAGGCCAAGAATCTGCAGTAGTTGAACGTCCCATCCCAAAACCGTGACCACCATCTTCATAAATATGCATCTCCACAGGCACTTTTACACTTTTTAAAGCCAAAAAATAATTGATACTATTTTCAACGGGAACGGCACCGTCGTCACTGGCGTGAACTAGAAAAGTCATTGGAGTTTTAATAGTAACCTGTTCCTCTCCTGAATATTTCTTAATTAAGGCAGCGTTTGGATTATTCCCTAATAAATTATCTCGAGAGCCCTTATGGGTGACTTCATTTTTCATACTTACAACAGGATAAATTAATACGGAAAAATTAGGTTTTGCAGATTCTCCTTCATCGCTTTCATAAACTTTTTCATCATATAATGTTGAAGCAGTAACGGCTAAATGACCACCTGCCGAAAAGCCCATTACTCCCACTTTTGAAGAATCTAAATGGTATTTAACAGCATGTTGCCGAACGTATCTTATCGCCCGTTGTACATCTTGTAAAGGTCCAATTGTTTTGTCTTCCATAATGGCGTCATTAGGCAACCGGTTTTTCAATACAAATCCTGTAACACCCTGCTCTGCAAACCATTCGCCTAATTTATAACCCTCCTTATTAATCGCAAGATGACTGTAACCTCCTCCTGGGCAAATGATCACTGCAGTGCCATTAGCTTTCCCTACTTCTGGAGTGAAAATAGTAAGTGTAGGTTCTGAAACCTTGTTATAACCTCGTATTTGATCTCCCTCGTATTGTTTTTCTTCACTATACTTTTTGTTTGCAATACTTCCCGGTATTACCTCCCATAGTTTAACTTCTTCTTGTTGTGCAAGTAACCCGTTGCTTATAAATAAGCTCATTAAGATTATTTTTAATTTCATACTAGAAAGTTAAACAAAGAATTATTAATTGTTGTTAGTACATTTTAAATTTCTAAGCGGTACATTTCTGAACCTGCCAAAAGAAAACACCCTAAACCATAATCCTCAAAATCAGGTTGTTTATCATAACGTAATGGCTGACCATCTTTAGGTTCTTTACCCGTAGATTGCAACCAACCTAGAAAGCCATTTGCATGTACACTATCTGAAATCATCGCATTCCAAGCTTTAGTAATTACAGGTAAATAGGTCTCACGGTCTAATAAATTATTGTTAATACCATATGCAATACCGTATACAAACAACGCAGTTCCTGATGTCTCTTTACCTCCAAAATGTGTGGGGTCGTGTAAACTTACATTCCAAAACCCATCAGGACGTTGCACCTTTTTTAAAGCTTTTGCCATAGCCTGTAAATCTTCTACATACTGTTCACGATGTGATGCTTCTTCAGGTATTATAGAAAGCGTTTTAGCTAAGGCAGCAATCACCCACCCATTCCCACGGCTCCAGTATGAATCTTCGCCATTAGGCTCTTTATATGGCGGATCAAAATCGGCATCACGCCACCAGAGTCCGTCTTGAGCATTATATAAGCCCTTGCCACCTATTATATTTCGGCTTTCCATATACATTTCATACATCTTTTCAAAATAACGTGGATCCTTATCGAGCACACCCATTTTAGCAAAAACAGGCATTCCCATTTGTATAGCATCAATCCAATCCCAATCATCATTCTGTGGCGTATGCAAAAACTTCTGCATACAGGCTCGTGTATTTTTTAGCTTTTCAGGATCGGGCTGCAAATTATACAAGTCAATATATGTTTGAGCTGCGTCATAATCATCAGCATTACGAGTCTCATTACCACTTCTAAAACCCCAATTGTGGAAATTTGCCCAATCTAGTGCATATTCATAATACTCACTTTTAGGATAAATTTCGTGGAGGGCCATCAATCCTTCGTAGTATACGCCACGGGTCCAAATGTGACTTGGCCGTTCTTTGTTTGTAATAATCGTTTTGCCTACATCTGGCCATTTTTGCATAAAATAGGAATTTGTCAATTCCATTGTAGCTAAAATATCGTTACGGTCTATTGTTTTTTGAGCTGCACAGTTGATACTGAAAGCTGCAAAAAATAGCAATGCAATAGTTTTGTTCATTTGATTATTCTTTATTTTATCAAGTTATTTGGTTATTGCTTTTAGCGGAATCAATTTTACAGGACCTAATAAACCGGAAGGTGTAGGCTCCCACACAGTCGCGTCAAAAGGTTTGTAATCTTTGTTTACCATATTAATTTCGTGAAAAATTTTCCATTCTTCACCACGTAGTTCTTTAGCTCGAAGTCTGTTTGCCGCAAGATTTGTCACCTTTATTTTTAAAGTATGTTTTCCTGCATCCATTTTACCTAAATCTAAGTTATAGGGCACAGACCAGGCTGTACCTATGTACCTGTCATCTAACCAAACCGCAGCACTCTCCCTCACATCACCTAAATCTAGTCGCCAACTATCTGCTTTTATATCTGGTGTATTAAACATTGTTGTGTACGTAGCAGTTCCTGAAAAATTAGTACCATCCTCACTTACGGTCGTCCAGGATTTTAATTGTTTTAATTCCGTAGTTTGTGGCAAAACAGGACCACCTTTATCAAATGTAATTACCCAAGGATTTGTTAACTCCACACCTGTATTAATAGCCTCAGAGTACACCCAATCATTTTTAATTGCTAAGGTATTTGTTTTAAGAATTAATGCATCGCCAGATGCGATTTGCACTTTAACGGTAGATATACCATTTGCTTTTATAGTACGTGCTGCGCCTGCTTTGCGAGTGAGTGGATCTAAGATCATCACATTATCGACTTCTCCTGCAAGCGGAATATATTGATCTATCATATTAGCTGTATGATTCACTAAGTAGTAAATTTTGCTTCCATCAACATCACGTCGTATAAATTTTAGTCCCGTACTTACTAAGGTTTCAGGATACACTGAAGCTGCTTGCAGGCCTGTATTTAGGTCTGCTTCTGGAAGAGAATTGCTTTCAATAAGCGCCTTTAACTCCTTGGCTTTTTCTTGATAGTTAAAAAATCCAGGAACACTTTCAGGCATTCCTCTAAAAATTATAGAAGCACCTTGATTTTTCAATTCTATTAATTTTTTCAGCGTTGCTAATGGCATAAAATCGGTGTCGGGCACTACTAGTGATTTATAGGTTCCTCCAGGTAAAACAAGCTTCCCTTTTTTTACTTCTATTTGCTCTAAAAAATTATCTGAAAGAAAATCTACGCCGTATCCTTTTTGCATTAACTCCTGTGTGGTTTCATAAAAAGGAGTACCTAGCAACCACTCATCTAGTGAATGAATTTTAAACTCAAAAAACAATTTACCCTTTTGAAATTTGTTCCACTCATCGTGTATAGGCCAATATAATAAGATTTCATTATCTGGTTTACCTTCCTGTAAAACCGATTGGACATTTGTCAAATAGGAAAACATCGCCGGTACATCCTCCCAAATCGTATTTTTTGGACTAAAATTAACCGAAGCATAAAATTTCCACCCCGGCCATCCGGCTCGATCTGGCGAATATGTAGATCCATGCAAGAAGATATGATTAACACCATTAAGCAATAACTCTTCAGCTTCAGGTTTTGTCTGTGATAGCGCTGTTTTAAAATGTTCCCGCAACCAAGTGAATGTCTCAGAGGAAATCAAAGGTTTGCCTGCAATGTGCCCTGCTGAAGATGAAAATTTAAGCATTACGGGGTCTGCATCACCTGATCGAATGTTTTCTGCTTCACGTCTAAATCCTTTAATATCATACGGCATAGAGCCAAAAGTCTCACATTCAGGAATATCTGCTGAAGCGTATAAATCGATAAGATTACCTGGTGAACCATGTGCTTGCAACTTAGTTTTAAATCCACCCTTATTAGCCCATTGCGTCCAGGGTTCATCAAATTGTGTAAGTAACAATTCAGAGATAGTATACTTATAATCTGCCTTTACTCGATTGCCAAGTTCTTCATCCTCTTCACTTAATAAAAGGTTGATGTACTGCTTAAGATCATAGCCTCTATTTTGTTTGAAAAATGAAAAGAATTTAGGAGTAAAGTCTGTGCCATATACCTCATAACTATCATTAAAAATAGCACGTAGATTCCCATTTAGTTGGGCAAACGCCGAATCATAAGGTTTTACATACTCTTCAAAAGCATCTGTAGAATAATGATCTAATGTATAGCCTGCACCACCAGGAGCTGAGCGTTTTACCTGCTGCCCAGTTTTACCTGTAAATAGTGCATAAACGTTATAATTTGAATCCTGTGGTGTCCAATTTAATACTCCAGATTTAGTCTGAGCTGTCAAGTCTTTAAAACCTCCCTTAGAATCATAGGCTAAAACGGCTGTAAGTGTTGCAGGTTGCTTTTCTGTCGCTTCTGGTATTAATTCTTGATTGAAAGATTCTCCTTTTTTAATTCTATAATTTCGTACCACTAGCTTAGTGGCTGCATATTCCCGAGAGACTTGCGGTCCGCCGTACGGCCAACCAGTTCCTAAAACCATATCAACTCCCAGTCCTAAACTGTCTGCAGTTTTAATGGTATAATCTAGCATATCCAACCATTTAGGCGAAAGATGGTCTATAAAATTCTGTTCCTCACCTTTAACACCATATATAGGAGTAATTTCTACACCTCCCAAACCTGCCTTTTGAAAGGCCATAAGATGTTTTAGAAGATTGGGTTTGTCTACAGCACTTCCCATCCACCACCATCGCGTCCACGGTTTTGTGGTGTTTTTAGTATCGGGCCAGATGCTAGCATTTGTTTTTGATAATTCAGGTGCTTTACAACTTAGTACTAATATAAATGCTAAAAAGGAAATACACTTCGAGTAGTTATTCATGACACTTAACTTGATATCTAAAAATATTCTTGAACTACATCTTTATGTAGTTATGCTAAAAATATGTTTATTATTGAATCCCCCTGTCCTGTGCCGTCCTGTTAGAGTTCACTACAATAATGAAATTTAAAATTAACAAAACACAGGATAGTACAGCCCGGTAAGTACAGGATAGCACAACTTAAATCTTTAACTACTTTTAACATAAATTCAAAACTTAAGCTTATCTCAACAAATTAGAATCAAATATGAAACAAACGCAAAAACGTCTATTACTAATTTTTAGCCTTTTGTTGCTCGCAACTCCGTTATGGGCTCAAAATAAAAATGTTTCGGGCACAGTAACAGATTCCCAAGGAATGCCTCTACCCGGTGTAAATGTTTTAATTAAAGAAACATCCTCTGGTACGCAAACAGATTTTGATGGAAATTATAATATTTCGGTAAGTGAAGGGCAGACATTACTTTTTTCTTTTGTAGGAATGAAATCGATTTCGCTAGTAGTTGGCTCTTCTTCTACTTATCCTATTATATTGGAAGAGGATAGTTCTGTATTGGATGAAGTTGTTGTTGTAGGTTATGGTACGCAAAAAAAATCTGATATTACAGGAGCTATATCTCAGGTATCATCTGAAGAATTAAATGATTTTCCGGTACAAAACACATTGCAAGGTATACAAGGTAAGGCCGCGGGTGTAAATATCTCATCTAATGCAAGACCTGGTGAAATAGGATCAATACGTATACGTGGGGAACGTTCTATAAGTGGAAATAGTAGTCCATTATATGTAGTAGATGGAGTTCCTTTACAATCTGGAGGGTTGGAAGCTTTTAACCCTAACGATATTGAATCTGTTGAAATTCTGAAGGACGCCTCTGCCACAGCGATATATGGATCCCGTGGTGCCAATGGGGTGGTTTTAGTTACTACAAAAAGCGGTAAAGATGGAAGGTTTCAGCTAAACTACAGTACAAATGTTACTGTTGAAAATATACGCAATCTTGCAGATTATTGGAATGCTGGTGACTATGCTGAATACAGAAGAGATGCACTACGAGGGGCAGGTTTATATCAAGGAAAGGGTTATGCAGATCCTACCTTAGATACGCAGTATTTTGGAGGAGATGAGACTGCTCTAAATAATATTTTAGATGGTTACTCTTGGGTTGACCGAGATGCTCGTATTGTACAAATGCGACCTACTACTGCAGAGGAGCAAGCTCAATTTGGAGTGAGTGAAGTTCCTGTTTATGATGGCTCACAAATACCTACTGCAAACTGGACAGATTTTGCAGAACAAACTGGGATTCTTCAACAACATAACATAAGTGGAAGCATGGGTTCTGAAAAAATGAAGGCCTATATTTCTGCAGGATATCTGGATCAGCAAGGTACTGTTCCTGGTCAAGAATATACTCGTTATAGTGCTTTAATGAATTTAGAATTATCACCAGTTGATTGGTTTACAATTGGAGGAACCATAAACACCAGTTATTCTGTTCAAGATTATGGTTATTCTGCTGGTGGCTCTAGAGGTTCAAGGACTTTATACGAAGCTTCACTAGGACAATTACCATACGCCCAGCCTTATGATGAGAATGGTGAATATATTTTTAATCCAGGCGGTAATCCCAATATAATTAACCCTATTCGAGATATTGGCGAAGTGATGAATGAACGTAAGACAGCACGGATGTTTGGAAGTTTTTTTGCTGAATTAAAGATTGCGGATGGATTAAAATTCAAAACTATTTTTGGCCCAGATATACGTAATTTTAGAAATGGGCAATTTCAAAGTGCCGCATCTAGTTTACGTGGTGGTGGTAGCTCTTCTTCTACAAATTATGCACGTTATTCAACTAGTGAGAGCGTATCGTGGACCCTCGAGAATTTACTTTACTATGATAAAAACTTTAATGATGTACATAATTTAGGAATTACATTACTACAGAGTTCTTCACGAGTAACTGGAGAAAGTAATGATATGACCGCCTCAGATCTGCCGTATGACAGTCAACTGTGGTATAATTTAGGTTCTACTAACAGAGGAGCTCTTGATGGATGGGGATCAAGCTATACTAAGAGAACACTTACCTCATACATGGCTCGCTTTAATTATGGTCTTTTAGACAAATATCTACTTACGGTAACAGGTAGAGCTGATGCCGCTTCAGTTCTAAGTGAAAATAATAAATGGGATTTCTTTCCATCGTTAGCATTAGGGTGGAAAATGGAGGAAGAAGATTTCATGAAAGATATAGACTGGATCAATCAGTTTAAATTAAGATTGGGCTACGGAGAGGTAGGAAATCAAGCAGTAGACCCCTACTCGACTTCTGGAGGTTTAGTTAGGTTGCCTTATATATTTGGTTCTATAGCTGCTCCAGGTTATGTTGTAGGAGATCCTAAGGGTTCTGATCAAGGAAGTTTACCTAATAAAAATTTGGGTTGGGAACATACAAAACAAATTAACTTAGGATTAGATTTTGGATTTATAAACCGAAGAATAACAGGATCTATTGAATATTATGTAGCAGATACAGATGATATTCTTTTGAGAAAAACCCCTAACTCTGTTACCGGATATGGCTCTATTACAGTTAATGCAGGAAAAACCAAAAATACTGGATTTGAATTTGCACTTTCTACAGTAAATATTGAAAGTCCTGATTTTAGATGGACTTCAGATTTAACCTTTACTTCAAATCGTACCGAAATTGTATCCTTAGTAGATGGCAGTACTGATGATGATATTAATAACGGTTATTTTATAGGTGAGCCAGTAGGAGCTATTTATGATTTTAAAAAAATAGGTATATGGCAAATTACAGATGCTGATGAAATTGCTAGATATAATGCGAATGGTGCCGATTATGAGCCAGGAGATATACGAGTTGAAGATGTAAATAATGATGGAATTATAGATCCTACAAATGATCGTCAAATTATTGGAAATGGCAATCCAGAATGGATAGGAGGACTTATTAACACGTTTAGTTATAAAAATTGGGATTTGTCTGCCTTTTTATATTCAGAATGGGGTGCTACAATAAGAGGAGGCGCAGTAGATCTACAAGGTCAATATGTACATAGAGCCGTTGACTACTGGACACCGAATAATCCAACAAATGAATATCCCCGTCCTAATTACAATAATGGCGGGCAACCATTATATTATAGTGCTATGAATTACCAGGATGGTTCTTTCATAAAACTAAGATATGTATCTCTTGGTTATAATTTTGATAGAGAATCGTTAGAAAAAGTAGGATTATCTAATTTGAAAGTTTACGCTCAGGCAATCAATCCTTGGTTATATTCTAAGGCAGATTTCTTAGACCCTGACAGTAGTTTTCAAAATGGTGGGTCAAATAACAGTGCTTCCTCAATTACAACAAATAGTTTCGTGCTAGGTCTTAACGTTACATTTTAAAAAAAAATAGAATGAAAAATTTATATAAAACACTAACATTTTGCGCACTTGCAGCTTTACCTCTGAGTTACAGCTCTTGTAGTGATGATTTTATTCAAGAAGAACTCGTCGCAGTCTTAACCCAAGAACGCTATAATAGTCCAGAAGGTATAGAAGAGCTCGTTAATGGTGCTTATGAGGGACTCCGCTTTCATTTTAATTATGAGTGGTCCTATGTTCTTACAAATTATGGAACAGACACCTTTACAAATGGTGGAGGAACTAATCACATTAAATGGAATCAATACAGTAGTGAATTAGACGCTACAGAATCAGACAATCTTGCTCCTTATTGGAACAATATGTATGCACAGATAAATCTTGCAAACATTGGAATTTCTAAAATACCTGAAGTACTGGCAGATAGCCCATCTTTAAAAGATACACGTATGGGCGAGCTTTACTTCTTTAGAGGGTTCAATTATTATAATTTAGTAACTCAATTTGGAGATGTGCCTATTTCGACAGAACCTATAACTACAGATCGTGCAGACTTTCCTAGACAACCTAAAGCTGATGTTTTTAATCTATTAATTGACGATTTAACAAAGGCTGTAGAAATGCTACCCACTGAAGAAACTCAGGAAGGACGTCTTACAAAAGCTGCTGCACGTCACTTTTTAGCAAAAGCATATCTTACAAGAGCTAGTGAACTCAATGCTGATATTACTCAGCCTAATGATTTGCAAATGGCGGCTACAATAGCCGATCAAGTAATTAGTGAACGTAGTCTTGCAACTAATTACAATGATATCTTTAATTATACAGCAGTAAATGGTCCTAACGAGCAATTATCTGAAATTCTATTAGCTGCACAATTTGATAATACACAGGCTCTTCTAGGGCGATATGGAAATCAAACTCATTTATATTTTCTATCAGTTTATCGCTTTTTTCCTGGTATGACACGTAATTTGGCAGATGGACGGGAGTTTCAACGCTTAAAGCCTACAGAATACGGCCTTGACAATTTTGACCGCGTAAATGACTCCAGATTTTACAAGAGTTTTCAAACGTCTTATATCGCTCAGAATACAAACTCAGTACCTAGATGGACAGCAGCAACTGCACCAAGTCCAGATTTAATTGGAGAATTAAAATTTAATGTAGGTGATACTGCAGCCATTTATGTTGTGAATGAGCCTGGTGACACACGTTTTACACCAGATTATAAAGCAACCTTAGCTCCTCTTGTTGTCGCTAGATATGCGGTAGATGCGAATGGTAATCAAACTACAGATTATAATATAAGTACCTACCCATCACTGCTTAAATATGCAGATCCTTTTAGAACCAATTTTAACGATGCAAAAGGAACACGTGACGGAATTATAGCACGTCTAGGAGAAACCTATTTAATAGCAGCAGAAGCTTATGGTAGAATGGGGCAATACGGTACAGCCCTTGGATATATAAATGATTTACGAGAGCGTGCAGCCTATAAAGCCGGGGAAGATCGAGGTTATGTTTATTATCTTACTGAAACTGAAGTTGATTTTGATACGCAAACCAGTACCTCCGAGGCTATGCAAGCTACCGAGGCTTATTTTACACCCGGTACACCTGAAGCTAATTCTCAATTATACCCTACAGGTGCTGGATCTAAAGCAGACTTATTTGTAGAATTCATACTCAATGAGCGAGCACGTGAATTGATGGGAGAATTTTACAGATGGGTAGATTTAACTAGAACCGAGCGTTTAATAAGCAGAGCTAAAGCATTTAATCCTGATGCAGCGGCAAATGTGAGTGAAAAGTTCTTGCTACGTCCTGTACCACAATCATATCTTGATGCTCTCAAAATTGATGGTGCATCGTTATCTCCTAATGAAAAACAAGCTATGCAAAACCCAGGATTCTAACAATCGATGGTCCTGATTAACTTAGAGAATAGTCAAACACTATATATGGTGTTTGACTATTTGTGTTTATACTTTCAACATAAATATTATGCGCTTATCTAATTTTATTATTACTTTCTTGCTTACAGCATCGCTAACAGCTCAAACTACATTGGGCGATTTTCAATCTATTGAGAGTCGGGATAGCAAACACATTCAAATGAAAACTGCTGAAGGTTATTTACGCATTGAAATCTGCACTCCTGATATGGTAAGATTTAGAACCTCTTGGAATGGCAATTTTGAACCTAACGAATCTTATATGGTTACAAAATACGATTGGGAAGAAATTAATTGGGATCTGAAGGAATCAACAGATGTATTGGAGTTAAACACATCACACCTTAATATTGAGGTGACTAAAAACCCTGTTCAGATTACCATTAAAGATCAATCCGGAAAAGTACTTTCTAAGGATGTTAATTTCGGAAACTATATCACAAATAAACAGGTGGGTTCTCAAAAAGAACTTTTTGCTGACGAACACTTTTTTGGGTTTGGAGAACGTATGGATTTTTTGGACCGAAGAGGGAAAATAACAAATCTTTCTGTGGGTCGTGGAGAAGGACTACCACATATAGTAGGAGCATACAATGTACTTGAGGCAAACTACAGCCCTGTTCCATTTTTTATGAGCACTAGAGGTTATGGAATATTTTTTCATACCCCATTTGAAACGTCCTGGGATATGGGACATACCGCAAATGATGTATACCGATTTGAAGCAAAAGGTGGAGAACTGGACTATTACTTTATCTACGGACCCAATTTCCCTTCTATATTAAATCACTATACTTCCTTGACCGGTAAATCTCCATTACTTCCTAAATCTGCGTTAGGTTTGCACGTTGGTACTTATAGTGGCGGAACTTGGGGTTACGAAGAAATGACTTCTGATCAATATCCTATTGAACTTGTAAAAAAATTTAGAGCTTTAAACATTCCTATAGACATTTTACATCTCGATTCTACATGGCGTATTTTCGGTAAAAATGGTGGTAGTGGTGCTACTACATTTGAATGGAGAGAAACATTTGAAAATCCGGAAGCGATGTTTGATAGTCTATATACACAAGATCTAAGTATGGTAGGCGTACATGTAAGACCTCGTTTTGATAATGGTAATAAGCTGGATCTACTCGATAAAGCACGTTTGGCAGGTTTTGTATACCCTGAGCCTAATAATTCTGGAGAATTTGTGAATTTTTTTAATGAAGAAGCTGTTAACTGGTGGTGGGAGAATGGTGCTAAACGACTTGCAGATGCTGGAGCTATGTTTTTTAAGACGGACGAAGGAAGTGCTTTTGGAAGGAAAGCCAATGAAAGTGATAAAACTGGTCCGCAGGGAGAAGAAATCAAACGACTTCATAATTTGTTTCCACTGGCTTATGCAAAAGCTCCCTATGAAAAATTTGAAAACTATAATAATCAGCGTGGTATGAATCATACGCGTGAAGGATACGCAGGTATACAACGCTATCCCTTTATTTTTGCTGGGGATTGGCCTAGTGAGTGGCAATATTTTGAGCCCGTAATTAAAGCAGGTCTAAATATTGGCTTATCTGGAGTGAGTAACTGGGCGCATTGTATGGGTGGTTTTGAACATGTGGCAGACCCCGAATTGTATATTAGATGGACGCAATTTGGATTACTAAGTCCTATTGCCCATCTTTTTGGTATGGAGCACCCCAATTATAAAGAACCATGGAATTATGGAGAAGAAGCTCTAGCAATATTTAAAAAATATAATGAGTTACGCTATAGACTGAATCCCTATTTATATAGCGCAATGTATCAGAATCATATTAATGGCTCGCCCCTAATGCGCGCGTTAGTGCTCGATTACCAGAATGATAATAATGTTTATACAATAACAGATCAATATTTACTTGGTAACGACCTTATGGTATGCCCAGTTACTACAAAAGGTGCACAAACTAGAGTAGTTTATTTCCCTGAGGGTAATTGGATAAATTTCTGGACTAAGGAAAAATATGAAGGAAAGCAGTATGTAAATATTCTGTGTCCATTAGATGAAATGCCAATATTTATAAAAGAAGGAGCAATCATTGCTACTCAACCTCTAGAACAAACTTTAGGAGTTAAAACACCAACAACTATTAACCTTGACATTTATGCAAATGCGAATGGTAAGTTCGCTCTATACGATGATGATGGCAAATCTTTAAAGTATCAACAAGAGAATTTTTCATTGACAACATTTTCTTTGTCTTCCAGTTCGAATTCAGTGGTATTAGCAATAACATCTGAAAAAAATAACTATAAGTTGAAAAACAGAAAATATAATATTAAAATTCATTCATTAAAAGAACCAAAATCCATAATCATTGATGGTAAACCTACAGATAACTTTACATTTAAAAATGAAGTTTTAAACCTGTTATTTTTTCCCAATAAAAAAGACAGCTCAATTGTAATCAATAATTGAAAGCACTCTGCAGAAAATGTTAAAGTAACTTAAATAGAAATAGGATTTGTAATTTAACTTATAATATATATTACTTTTAGGCCCCCTAAAACTTAAGGAATTGATACCCAAAGATATTCTACGCGTTCAGAAATTGGCAGACTTAGATCTGGACTATGAGGCATTGCGCAATGAATTTGGCCCGCTTAGCACCTTGGCGGCAAAAGTTGCAGGCACCGAACTTTCTGAGGTTAATTTAATCGATAACTATACGCAGTGGACGGTTGCAAGTTCGTGCAACGAATTATCTCAAATGAATCGTGAAGATTCTATTTGCAATATCACCATTCAAGAAGATACCGACTTTAAGTCCCGAGTTGATTTAGATCCTCGGTTCAATCAGTCATCATTTGTCACAAAAGAGGGATACAAATTTTATTATGGCATTCCGCTTAAACTTAACGATACTATCGCAGTAGGAACACTTTGTGTGGGAAGTAAACATATCGAAGACCTGTCTGAAACACAGATTCAGCAGCTACATATAATTGCTAGGCAAATTGTAAAGCAACTAGAATTAAAATACGAATTACAAAAGGCGAAGCAATCTACCTATGAAGAAAAACTTATTAAATTAAGACTCGCTCATGATATTAGGAGTCCGCTGAGCGGTATATCTCAA
>TARA_R110002012_G_scaffold56123_2_pt1 | contig 47264 bp, 38 predicted proteins | sample TARA_R110002012 | Tara Oceans TARA_R110002012 (sample SAMEA4396515) | marine metagenome | biome: Westerlies Biome; feature: [DCM] deep chlorophyll maximum layer (ENVO:01000326); material: water (ENVO:00002006), including particulate matter (ENVO:01000060) such as... | depth 40 m
TAGCGTGAATATTTTACAAACTGTTAACCTAGCGGTAAAGTAATTAGGTTTCACTACTCTAAAAGATGCTTGTACTAAATCACAATTAGCAAATATTTAAGGGTGAAAATAATTGCCATATGCAAGTTCCTTACTAGTTTTGCCAGCTTAAAACAGCTACATTTTGCATATTGATTTATTAATAGCGGCATTGTGGAGCCTGTCCCCATTTGGAGAGGCTAAAGTGGGTATTCCCTATGGTATGTACCGAGGGGTGAACGAGTATCTGGTGTTCGTTGTTTGTTTTGGTGCCAATGTGCTGGTATTTCCTATGATGATGTTTTTTTTGGAGTACATCAACCGTCATTTGGTCAAATGGCGATTTTATAAAAAGTCTGCTGTTTTTGTAGGGCAAAGGGCCAAAAAAGGATCAGGTAAAAAAATACAACGATTCGGTTTTTTGGGCGTTGTATTGTTTGTTATGATTCCTTTGCCCGGTACTGGGGTCTACGCGGGAAGCATAGCCGCGTATTTGTTCAAAATGAAAAAACGTGAGGCCTTTGCCGCCAATACCATTGGTATTTTCTTTTCTTCCGTGATTGTTTGGGTGGCGACCTTGTTGTCCATGAAAGGGGCATAGTGGTTTTTACTGCTTTTATATGGGCGGTTAAACTTGGATTTATTTATTTTTCTCCTAATCTTTGACTTTTCACTAACCTAAAAGATTTCTATGGCTTCTGGTTTTTTTGCTGTTTTGGATGACATTTCTGTACTTATGGACGATGTGGCCACCATGAGTAAGGTAGCAACCAAGAAAACAGCAGGTATATTGGGCGATGACTTGGCCGTGAATGCCGAGAAGGCCACCGGCTTTTTGGCCAGTAGGGAAATCCCGGTGCTTTGGGCGATAACCAAAGGTTCTTTTTTGAACAAATTGATCATTCTTCCCATTGCATTCTTGTTGAGTGCTTATTTGCCTGTTGCGATTACGGTTATTTTGATTTTGGGAGGAGTGTATTTGGCCTATGAAGGTGTAGAGAAAGTGTACGAGTATCTATTTCATCGTAAAGATGAAGAACAGTATGAAGACCCCATTGATATTCCCGAAGAAGCGTTGCCCGAACTTGAGAAGAAAAAAATCAAGCAGGCGATAATCACAGATTTTATCCTCTCCGTTGAGATTGTCATTATTGCATTGAGCACCGTGGTCAATGAACCTTTGACCATACGAATTGCAACGGTATCGGTAGTGGCGTTGTTGGCGACCGTTGGAGTATATGGTGTTGTAGCATTGATTGTACGTATGGACGATTATGGGTACAGACTGATTCGCCTCAACGATCGTGACGATAGTTTCTCTGACAAAGTGGGCGGGGTATTGGTGAATGCCCTTCCGAAAATAATCCGGGCGTTATCCGTGGTGGGCACCCTGGCCTTGTTATTGGTTTCAGGAGGGATCTTTACACATAACATTGAATTCTTTCATCATTTGTTCCCAGGCCTGCCCACACTTCTCAAAGATTTTATTTTTGGGTTGGTCATTGGTTTCATAGCACTTTTTTTGTTGAAATTGGTCAAAAAGCTGTTCAAGCGTAAATAAAACCAAGCTCTCTTGCATGAATCCCGCTGAAGATTATATCATCAACCAAGAAGAGCCTTTCAAAAGTATATTGATCCAATTACAAGTGTTGGTAGAGACCTCGGTGCCCAACTTGGAACTGAAATACAAATACCGATTGCCATTTTACTACCTGAACGGAAAACCCTTTTGCTATTTCAATGTTTCAAGAAAAAAGGGTTATGTGGATGTTGGCTTTTGGAGCTCCGCACATTTAAGTGTTCATTTGGATAAAATGATTACGGAAGGTAGAAAAGTAATGCGGTCACTTCGATACCATAACTTAAATGATATTGATGCCGAAGTTTTTGTGGACGTCATCAAGGATGCGGAAACCGTGAATCACAAAGGGTTCTGGAAATAATTAATTTATTGAAGGTTTTAAAGCTGCTTTTTTAGTTTTCAGTTTAAAGAATGCAATCCAAAGGGAAACAATCCCTAAAATCAACCAAAGCAAATCCACCAAAAGGATGTGCTGATAGCCTTTTTGATATGCTATCCACATCCAATTTCCTGTAGCGACCCCATTAGCAATAGGAACTAATAATCCTAAAAATCCTCCAGAAATCAAGGTCCATTTGTTAGTGAAGGCAATATCCTTTTTAAGAATGAAGAATACAGTTAACACTAACCAGATTGGAAAATAAGTTTGATAGAGGAAGCTCATATTTACTGTTGGGGCAAACTTTACGATGATGAATTCCAATGCGGTCACAGGGAGCAAAGTTAGGCATATTGCCATATACCAATTGGCGACTTGTTGATTGAACTTTCTTCGTTTTTCGGTTATGTTTTTTTTGTCGCGTGCCACCAACCAGATCATAATTCCGGATAGAATCACAAAACAGGAAACCAACCCAAGAATAAAGGAAATTACGCGCAAGCCATAACCTGCGTAATCACCAAAATGTAACCGGAACATCATATTTTTTACCCCATCCAAATACGAAGTGCTATTGACGGGCACTTTTTCCTCTGCAATGGAACCATCCGCTATTCTGTAAATGCGATGCCCCAAACCGTTCAGTTTGGTGTCGTAACCCAAATATCCGCTGATGGCTGCGTGCATGTTCTGGTCACCATAGTTAAAAATATGTGTTTCCGTTACTCTAAAATCGCCCCATTCTTCTTTCATCTCTTGAACATATTGGTCCAAGTTGATGGCGTTGTCCAATTTTTCATTTTGGAATTCATAAACAGGGTGGTTGTACTCTAAATCTTCAAACAATTGATTTTGGTCACCATCGTACAATCCCATTACCACAGGGAAAATCAAAATACCTTTGAGCAAAAAGAAAGCTCCCGTTACAGCATACACAAACTGAAAAGGAAAACCTATCACTCCAAGAGCGGTATGGGCATCTGTCCATATGGTTTTGAGCTTGGCCCACGGCCTAAAAGTGTAAAAATTGGATACGATCTTGTTCCAATGTACCAAGATTCCCGTAATGATGGCAAAAAGGAAAAAGAAAGCGACTAATCCTGCCAAGGTCCTTCCGTAGGGGTAGGGGATTTGATCTAGAAAGTGCAGACGGTACAGAAACTCGCCCAAATGATAATTGCTCGCATAATCCGCTGTTTTGGTCTTGGACTCAGGATCCAAATAGAAAAAGACGGGTGCTTTGTCTTCCTCCGTAGCCAACGAATCTTTGGATGCACCCAAATTGACGGAAATACTTCTCTCGTTGTAATAATGCCGTAATTCTACATCGCGTCCGTAGAGATTGTATTCTTTGGAAAGGTCACTCAAGTGGCGGTCAACGCTTCCGGACAATGCATCTACTTGACTAACGGAATGTCCGCGTTGCCAATTGGCAATTTCATCCCTGAAAAAAGAGAAAGATCCCGTAAAGAAAATAACATAAAGTGCAACACTGATCACAATACCACTAACGGTATGCGTGTGAAATAGAATATTGTAGATACGGTTTCCCATAGTTTATACAATTGGGTTGGTTTGGTTTCCAAAATGGAAAATGACAAAGAGCACTAAACTGGCCAAAAGATAAATACCCCAAACTTTCCAGCCATTTTTGCCCAAAAAGGCAACAATCATTAATGTAGCCCAAAGGATAAAGGCCGAAAAAGTACTGGTAATGATTACCGCTACGTGGTTGAACCAACTGGCCAAGGCCAAATGGAATAGGATTGCCACAATAAACCCGCCCAAAATGGCTGCGGATATTTTGGCAAATCGTTGCGATACAGTAGGGGTCAAGTATTTTTTGTTGGCTGGCATAGGTTAAAACAATAGGATTTCAAATAGTACGGCGCATAAAAAGAGGATACCTAATAAGCGATAGTTCAGCAATCGCAATGGCGCCAAGAGTATCACCAAACTGGCAATGGTCATCAAAAGGATAAAAAAAGTAAATATACCCGAACCAATACCCCAGTAAAAACAGCTAAGCCCCAATGATAAAATCATTAGGGCCAAACTGGCATATTGAGAGGCTTTTTTATGTGCACCGGTCCATCTCTCAAAACCTAGATTTCCTGCCGAAACTGTTTTTTTGGATGTGCCGTACAGTAGATAAAATGCGAAAAAAGTGAGCAATGAAATTATGGTGACCATGGATTATCGTTTTATGCAATAGGTGGCGCAGTGCCAAATAAATTCGTAGTCATCGCCATTATAAGTGCCCGGAATTTCTTCCTTGGTCGTGGTCTCCACAATGTATTTAGTGTCCCAAGGCAGGGCAAAGGAAACCTCTCCATTGTTGTCGGTATACAATGTTTTGGACCATAGGTCGGAAACATAGACTTTAAGCTCGTTTTTGGCGATGGGTTCACCTTTGTACAATATTTGAAGTTTGATTTCTTCCCCATCATTTTCCAATTGCTTTATCAAAATGCCTTCTCGATTTGCTGTTTTCGTGTCACCATCAGTTCCAACCAGAACCTTGGCGGTTGAATGATAGTGTGTCTTGAAAATCCCGAAGTCGTACTGGGTATAATCAATTACATCGATTTCATTGTTGTTCAAAGCGATGGTGTAAACGCCATTCTGTGATGGTGTAAAGCTTGCCAAATAATGGTCTTCCTTGGCTTTCGTGTTCAATTCGGTTTTTGTGCCATCAGGAGCAATTGCCCAAAGGGTAAACTTGGATACTGCTGGAAAAGCTTCACCTTCCACTTTTTCAATGACGCCATAAGTGTATTCGCCGTAATGCACGCGAACTTCTTGTGCCTGGCCCAAGGTTCCATTGCCGTTGGTCTCAATCCAAAGGTAATGTGCAGATACCGACAATACGGGCAAAGTAATGAGCAATAGGGTTGCGATTAGTTTTTTCATCTGATTTTTTCTAGAATTTATAAGTAAAGTTGGCAGAAAGGCTTCTCAAGTTTTGTGGGCTGATGGTAGACCAACCTTTGTAGTAGTCTTTGTTGGCTATGTTGTCCAGCTTCAAAGTGATTCTGAAATTTCTTGCATCGTAAAAGGTTGATGCATTTAGGATAGTATACTCATCAATGGCGAACGTACCATTGGATCTATTAAAGATTTTGTTCTCACTGGCGTAGTTGCCTCCAAATCCAAGGCCAAAGTTTTCCAATGTGCCTTGTGTAAATCGGTAGCTGGCCCAAACATTGGCCAAGTTCATGGGGCCTGCGCTCTCTGGTCTAAAACCTAGAAAGCTAGCATCTCCTTCTACTAGTTTGCTATCATTGTAACTGTATCCTGCAATAATGTTCAATCCATCAATGGGGGAGGCAACAATGCTGGCTTCAAAACCTTTGCTTGTCTGTTCACCATCTTGGGTATAGAAATAGTTGTCGGCATCGGTATCAATACGTTGTGCCATATTGCTTACCGTAATATCGTAGTAGCTCAAGGTGGCCGAAAGCCTATCATCCAACAAGTTTAGTTTGGTGCCCACTTCAAATTGGTTGGCTTGTTCCGGGTTCAAAGCTCTTACCGATGTGTTTCCGTTGGATATTTCCGTTACTGGGGCCACATTGCTGAAACCGTTCATATAATTGGCGAATAAAGATACTTTGTTCAAGATGGGTTGGTACACCAATCCGAATTTTGGAGAAAATGCAGTTTGATTATAGCCATCATTGGAAAAACGGTCCACGCGCAAACTGGCCATTGCGGACAACTCTGGCAATAGATTGATTACGTTGGAGGCGTAGGCACTGAAAATTTCTTGCTCTGCCTCGCTAAATTGTGCTCCCGGATTGGCCAAAGTGGCTATTCCTGCATCGGCGCCAGCTTGGGTCAAAACACCGGAGTCGTACAATCCAGTTCCCATTGGAGTGCCAAAGAAATCGTGTAGTGCTGGAACCACTGCTTGGAACTCGTCCGGATTTGAACCTACATAGGTAAAACCTTGGTTACCGTACCCCGTGCTGTTGTTGATGGTTCTTGTTTTAAGGTAATCCAATCCCACAACCATACGATTGCGCATAGTTCCGATAGTAAAATCTCCAATGAAATTTTGTTGAATGTCGGTACCCAAAGTCTCTGAATTTTGGTTGCTTGTATAGCGAGCCAAAATAATACCATCGGAAATCGGGGTTTCTGAAAGACCTTCAGCCGTTGTGGTCACCTCGTACAAGTAGGAATAGTAGCCGTCAGATTTTGCATTGGACCTGGAAACTACAGTTTGAGAGGTCCAGGAATCACTCAGAATATAATTCATCTGACCTTGCAGACTATAGGTTGGTGTATCGATATACAAGTCGTTGCTGGTGTAGGAACGTTTAAAATCATAACCAAGTTCATCCAGATTGGTTACACGAAGGGGTGCGCCACGATCTAGGAACAACATAGTTTGATTGGTGCTCCTACCGTTGTAAAACTCAGTATTGATGTTGAAAGAGAGTCTATCACTTGCCTGAAACGCCAAGGACGGAGCAAAGAAGAACGATTTCCTAAATCCGGCATCTTGGTAGCTGTTCTGGGTATGGTATGCCGTGTTCACACGAAGTGCAATATTGTTTTGATCGCCCAAAGTGGTATTTACGTCGGCACTCACACGGTTTAATCCGTAGCTGCCAGAAGTGTAGGAGATATTTCCTCCAAAGCCGTAGAATGGTTTTTTGGTGTTGATGTTGATCAAACCACCGTAAGAAATTAAACTACTACCATACAAAGTGCCCGATGGGCCTTTGATTACTTCAATGGATTCTATGTTGGCGGGATCCGGGCTACCATTGGTCAAACCTGGTAAGCCATTGATCATAGTCGGTTGAACGGGAAAACCACGCAAAGAAAAGTAACCAGCACCATCATTGCCTCTTCCCGTAGACTCCCAAAGTTTGTCGATACCGGGAGCGTTTTTTAGTGCATCATCAAAATTGGTAATTACTTGATCCTCCAGTAATTCTGATGAGATAGCGTTGTACACTTGTGGGTTCTCGATGTCTCGAAGCGGCATTTTCGACACATAAACACTTGCCTTGCGCGAAAATTTGTTTATTTGATTGCCTTCAACCACAACTTCGTTAAGCTGTTCTTGGCGCTCGACCATAACAATGGTTTCTACATTGGTGGTTTGATCGGCATAAACGTTTATGGTTTTATTTTGTGTGCCATAGCCTACCATGGAAAACGTAAGTGTGTAGGAGCCAGATGCGAGATTGGATATCTCATATTCCCCAGAATAATCCGTGTTTGTGCCTAAGCTTGTGTTGGACACCGCAATATTTACATTGCCAAGAGGATTGTTTCTTTGATCGGTTACTGTTCCTTTTAGGTTTCCGGTTTGTGCTTGAGAAGTGCAAAAAACAGCGAAACTAAGAATGAGTACTATGTGTTTCATTTTATTTGTAATTGGTCTAAATAAGTTTTAGCTGCAAATGTATGTTCCAGTGCTAAATCAAACAAAGAATATTTAGACTAATTACAAATAAGGTTAAAAAAGGTGGTGTAATTTTTTGATATACAAGTGTATACAATCAAAATTTTAACACTTTAAAATCTCGTTAGAGCGAATTGATAGTCTTTCGGATGGCTGTCAAATCCGTGAGAAGTTTCTCCAACAAACTTAAATCCAACATATTGGCGCCATCACTTTTGGCATTTGAAGGGTCAAAATGGGTTTCCATAAAAAGCCCATCAACGCCTGCGGCGATTCCAGCACGTGCCATAGTTCCGATCAACGCAGGTCTACCACCTGTAACTCCTGAAGATTGGTTGGGTTGTTGTAGGGAATGGGTAACGTCCAAAACCACTGGGGCGTATTGCTTCATAGTAGGGACGCCGCGGAAATCCACAATCATATCTTGGTAGCCGAACATGGTTCCGCGATCGGTGATCCAAACCTGTTCATTGCCAGAATCGGTCACCTTTTTTACGGCGTGTTGCATACTTTCGGGGCTCATAAATTGTCCTTTTTTTAAGTTGACTACTTTACCTGTTTTGGCAGCTGCCACTACCAAGTCTGTTTGTCTCACCAAAAAAGCGGGTATTTGGAGCACATCCACATATTCGGCAGCTAAGGATGCATCCGAAATTTCATGAATATCGGTTATGGTGGGAACCTCGAAGGTTTCGGAAACTTTTTTCAAAATCTTTAAGGCCTTTTCATTGCCAATACCCGTAAAAGAATCAATACGGCTACGGTTCGCTTTTTTAAAACTCCCTTTGAAAACATAAGGAATGTTGAGCTTGTCGGCAATGGCAACCACTTTTTCTGCAATGCGCATGGCCATTTCTTCGCCTTCAATGGCGCAGGGCCCTGCCAACAAGAAAAAATTATTGCTGTCCGTATGTTTTATCTGTGGAATTTTGGTGATGTCCATTTCTTAAAGTTTGCACAAATATAATATTTAACGATGGTATCCTTTTTAGATTTATCAAACTAAACCATCAACTATGAAGTATAAAATTGTTTTTATTGTTCTTTGTTTTGCTTCTACCATTATGCAAGCGCAATGGCAAGAACGGGGCGGAACTTTTGATTTACCGCATCTGGAACGCCATCAATTTAAATTGAATTTGTTGAGCCCTGGGTTTACGTATGAGTTGGGGCTTTTCAAAAACCAAAGTGTCTCCACAAACTTGGGTTTGGCCACCGCCACCTATCAAGAAGGTTATGTCTTTGGATTGGCAATGAACAACCGATACCGATATTACCATAATTTTAATAGGAGGCAAAGACTGGACAAAAACACCTCTGGCAATTCAGGGAATTATATTGCTGCGGCTCAGGCGATTTTCTTTTCGCAGCTCCGAATCTCCACGAATGTTGAAGGTCCAGACGATTTTAATCTCGGTTTTTATGGAATGGTCTACGGCATTCAGCGTACCTACGAAAAAGGCTTTAATTTTAACGTTGAACTAGGAGCGGGATATTATAAAGGAGATGGTGTGCTGGACGGATATGGACCATTGTTTAACTTCACTTTTGGTTGGGTGGCGACCAAAAGAAAGAAAAAGGACCCATACCTGGATTAAATAAAGCCAATAAAACATACTATTTTGATGAAGTTTGGGTTATAATACTACCAAATTAACCTACAATGCGTCGTTTACTTCTATTGGTATTTCTGTCCACTGGATTTTCTATGTACTCTCAATATGGGACAAACTGCGAAATACGTCAGTTTAAACTCAATGCCATCAATCCTGGTGTCGAGTACGAAATGGCCCTGGGTGTGAACAGCACCTTGGATATTCGAATTGCTTATCAAGTGGCATTGGAGCCAGCCAGCTCACAACCGCTGGAAGATTTTGACTTTTTCCCCGCCATCACCGTTCAAAACAGATATTACCACAATTTACGTAGTCGAGAACGGCGTAGAAGATCCATCTACGGGAATTCTGGTAACTATTTTGCACCATCCGTAGCCCTATTTTCTCCTGGAGACCGTGTGGTCGAGGGGCGATTGGTGGATGGCATTCACGGCTACGGTGGACTGGTTTACGGTATTCAACGGAGTTATAATTCTGGCTTTAGTTTCTCCATAGATGCGGGTGCAGGTTATTACGTAGGCCCCTTTAAAGGAGGCATTCACCCCGTGGTAAACCTAAGTATTGGTTGGATTATCAGCGAAAAGCGCTGGTGTGTGGGTCTGTAGATTTGGAACTCCCACAAAATCAATAAGATAAAAATAACATTTAGGTGTGTTGCACAAGAAAAAATAGCAGTATCTTTGCGGGCTTAAAATTTAGGTTATGTCCAAAATTAAAAACATTGCAATTATTGCACACGTAGACCACGGCAAGACTACCTTGGTTGATAAAATTATGTACCATTGCCAGTTGTTCCGCGATAACGAGAACAAAGGCGACCTGATATTGGACAACAACGACCTGGAAAGGGAACGTGGAATCACCATTGTTTCCAAAAACGTTTCAGTTGTTTACAAAGACACTAAAATCAATATTATAGATACCCCTGGTCACGCCGATTTCGGTGGTGAAGTGGAGCGAGTACTAAATATGGCCGATGGGGTTTTGTTGTTGGTTGATGCCTTCGAAGGGCCAATGCCACAGACCCGTTTTGTGCTTCAAAAAGCGATTGACCTTGGATTGAAGCCTTGTGTGGTGATCAACAAGGTGGATAAAGAAAACTGTACCCCGGAAGAAGTGCACGAAAAAGTGTTCGATTTGATGTTTGAATTGGGTGCGGAAGAATGGCAACTGGATTTCCCAACCGTTTATGGTTCTGCAAAGAACAACTGGATGGGCGAGGATTGGAAAGAGCCTACCGAAAGCATTGAGCCATTGTTGGATATGGTCATCGAGCATGTTCCAGAATTTAAACCACAAGAAGGTACAACCCAAATGTTGATCACCTCGTTGGACTTTTCTTCGTTCACGGGGCGAATAGCTATCGGTAGATTGCAAAGAGGAAGCCTTCGCGAAGGACAACAGGTTTCTTTGGTAAAAAGAGATGGTTCCATTGTGAAGACCAGAATCAAAGAACTTTTCACGTTCGAAGGTCTGGGACGTTTAAAAGTGGAAGAAGTAGTTGCAGGCGATATCTGTGCTATTGTGGGAATGGAAGGATTTGAAATCGGTGACACCGTTGCCGACCTTGAAAACCCAGAAAAACTAAAGACCATCGCGATTGATGAGCCTACAATGAGTATGCTTTTCACGATCAACGATAGTCCGTTTTTTGGTAAGGATGGAAAATTTGTTACTTCCAGACACATTAAAGAACGTTTGGAAAAAGAATTGGAGAAAAACTTGGCGCTTCGCGTTCAGGAAACCGATAGTGCCGACAAGTTTTTGGTGTACGGACGTGGTGTATTGCACCTTTCTGTTTTGATAGAAACAATGCGTAGGGAAGGCTACGAACTACAAATAGGCCAGCCACAGGTGATCATCAAAGAAATTGATGGTGTAAAATGTGAGCCAGTGGAAAACCTGACCATCGATTTACCGGAAGAAGTGTCTGGAAAAGCTGTGGAAATGGTATCCATCCGTAAAGGAGAAATGACCAGTATGGAAGCCAGAGGTTCCCGAATGGTCTGTGAATTCATTATTCCATCCAGAGGAATCATCGGTCTTAGAAACCAATTGCTGACGGCAACAGCGGGAGAGGCCATTATGGCGCACAGGTTTTTGGAGTACCAACCCTTAAAAGGTGATATCCCACAACGATTGAACGGTTCTTTGGTCTCTATGGAAAACGGAACAGCCATTCCTTATTCTATTGATAAACTTCAGGATAGAGGTAAATTCTTTGTAGATCCAGGAGAGGATATTTATGAGGGTCAGGTAATTGGTGAGAACTCTCGTCAAGACGATATGACTGTGAACGTAACCAAGACCAAAAAACTATCCAATGTTCGTTCTTCAGGAGCGGATGATAAGGCCAAGATTGTACCGGCCATCAAATTCTCCTTGGAAGAAGCTTTGGAATATATCCAAAAAGATGAATACGTTGAGGTAACGCCACGTCACCTAAGGATCAGAAAAATCTATTTGAAAGAAGTGGACAGAAAAAGAAACAAAGTAGTGTAATCAAAAACACACTTTGAAAAACTTATAAAGCGAGTGAGGAAACTAATCTTCATTCGCTTTTCTTTTTTGATGGCTATTCGTTTTCGTAATGACTTTACAAGAGATTCTTCACTCGCTTATGCTTGTTCAGAATGACACCAATGTAAGTCTTGGTTCTTGATTCCTGTTTGTCCTGAATCCTAAAAATCAATGCAAGTGTCCATGGTGTTGCTCACGTAAACAAGATACGGCCGCTCCAATGATTCCAGCGTGGTTCATAAGTTCGGCCTTTACCACATTGGTTTCAATTTTGATGTGGTGACTGAACTCTTCCCATTTTTTGGAGGTTCCGCCCCCAACGATTATAAGATCTGGACAAACAATAAGTTCCACCAATTTCAAAAACTTATTGAAGCGCTTGCCCCATTTTTTAAAACTGAGTTCTTCTTTCTCCTTGGCAGAGGCAGCCGCCCACTTTTCAATCTTTTTGTGTTTTTTGTAAGGAATTTGTCCTAACTCAAAATTTGGGATCAACACACCGTTGAAAAATGCACCGCTTCCCAATCCGGTTCCGATGGTAATCATAATCACCAACCCATCTTTACCTTTTCCAACACCATAGTTCATTGATGCATATCCTGCAGCATCGGCATCGTTCAGAACAGTAAATTCTTGACCTGTGTACTCGGTAAACAATTCATCAATATTGACACCGATCCAACTTGGGTCTAGGTTTCCAGAGGACTTACAAATTCCATTTTTAACTATAGATGGAAATCCACAGCCTACAGGGCCTTTATAATTAAAGTGGTCCACAATTTCTGCCACCACTTTGGCCATGTCCTTCGGTTTTTTTGATTTTGGAGTAGGAATTCGGAAACGTTCTGTCAACATTTCCCCAGTTTCGGCGTTTACCAAGGCACCTTTGATACCCGAACCGCCAATGTCAATACCAAGAATTTCCATATATAGGAATCGCGATTAGTTTAAACAAAGTAACAAAAACTTTTATTGAACAAGTAATTGTATTGAAAATCAATGGGCTGTACTTGCATTTTGATGGTCATATCGCCTTTTGAATCACTTCAAAAACCTTGCTCCCATCACACTTTAGGGTTTTGTGCGGGTATTTCAAAATCAGGGCATAGTCGTGTGTGGCCATAATAATCGTACGCCCATTTTGATTGATATCCTGCAACACTTTCATGACCTCCACGCTGGTTTGTGGATCAAGGTTTCCAGTCGGCTCATCCGCTAGAATAAGCTCAGGGTCGTTCAACAGGGCGCGGGCAATGGCAATACGTTGTTGTTCGCCGCCCGATAGTTCGTGCGGGAACTTAAAACCTTTGGTTTTCATTCCCACCTTGTCGAGGACTTCCTCGATTTTGTCGTCCATTTTTTTAGGATCGGTCCAGCCGGTTGCCTTAAGTACAAATTTTAGGTTGTTATTGATGTTTCTATCGGGCAGCAATTTAAAATCTTGGAATACAATCCCCAGTTTTCTTCGTAAGTAGGGAATGTCCTTTTCTTTCAAGGTTTTTAAATCAAACTCCACCACTTCCCCCGAACCCTGTTTAAATGGTAGATCGGCATAAAGCGTTTTCATAAAACTGCTCTTTCCGCTTCCCGTTTTTCCAATAACGTAAACGAACTCCCCTTTTTTAACTTCAAGGTTAATTTCGTTGAGAACCAGATTCTCGTTCTGAAATATGGCTACGTCTTTTAGTTTTACAATGGTCTCGGGCATAGTATTGCTTTATGGAATAAAGGTACTAAGTTCTTAAATTATTCATCAATATTGCACAACCAAATGTTACAACTTTAGGTGTTGACATACTTTGGCCTTAATTTTGACGTTATGAATAAAGTCAATCGAGAAGAGCGTAGAACACTATGAATCGAAAAAAACTCCTTTCAATTCCCATATTACTGGGAACTTTTTTTGTGCTTTCCGCACAGGAAACCAAAATATATACCCACGAAAATAAAGCCTATCAAGATGCCTTGTCGCTCTATAACAACGAGCAATACCAAGCTGCACAGCATATTTTTGAGTCCGTAAAGGAAACCACCAAAGATGGCGAAACCGAAGCCAATAGCGCTTACTATGCCGCTAATGCCGCCATTCGCTTGAACCAGCGCGGAGCGGATAAAATGATGGAAGATTTTGTGGAAAGATATCCAACATCCACCAAAAGAAATTCTGCTTTTTTAGATGTGGCCGATTACTATTTTGAAACTGGAAAATACCCCTACGCTTTAAAATGGTACAAAAAGGTTGATGAAAATTCGATGCCGTATTCCGAGCGCGACCGTTTTAATTTTAATAATGGGTACGCTTTGTACGCGTCCAAACGTCCGCAAGAAGCCGAACGTTATTTGAACAAGGTCACTACCTCCCAAAAGTATGGTTCGCAGGCCAAATATTATTTAGGGTACATCGCTTATGAGCAAGACGATTACAATTCGGCAAGTGCACGTTTCGACCAGATTCAGGATCCTGAATTATTGGATGAAAAGTTGACCTATTATCAAGCAGATCTAAATTTTAAATTGGGCAAGTTTGAAGAAGCCATTGCATTGGCGAAAAAGCAGTTGCCCAAAAGCAACCGTCAAGAAGTTTCGGAACTCAACAAGATCATCGGCGAAAGCTATTTCAATTTGGAACAATATGCCGAAGCGATTCCCTATTTGGAAGAATATAAGGGCAAACGGGGCAAATTAAATAACACCGACTACTATTTGCTAGGCTACAGCCATTATAAACTGGGTGATTATCAAAAAGCCATTCAGCAATTCAATAAAATTATAGGTGGGAGCAATGCGGTTTCCCAAAATGCGTATTATCACTTGGCGGAATGCTATTTAAAGTTGGATAAAAAATCCGAAGCGCTAAATGCTTTCCGTAATGCTTCGCAAATGGAGTTCAGTCCAGAAATCCAAAAAGATGCCTGGTTGAACTATGCCCGTTTGAGCTACGAAATTGGGAATGCCTACGAACCCGTTCCACAGGTTTTGACCACCTATCTGGAAAAATATCCAAAGGATGAATATCAAATGGAGATCCAAGAACTTTTGGTGGACTCTTACATTACCTCTCGAAATTTTGAAGGTGCGATGCAGCTTTTGGAGGAAAATCAAAACTACGCAAGCAAAGAAACCTATCAAAAAGTGGCCTATTACCGAGGCATTGAGCTTTTTATTGATGGTGATTACGAAGGTGCTTGGGAGCGATTTGATAAATCTTTAAAAAGTGCGGAAAACCCCAGTTTTGAAGCTCGCGCCCTGTATTGGAAAGCAGAATCTGCTTACCGACTGAACCGTTTTGAGGAAGCCTTGGTCGATTTTGTGCGTTTCCAGAATTCGCCAGCAGCCAAATCACTTTCGGAATATGACCAGTTGGATTATAATTTGGGCTACTCCTATTTTAAACTAAAAGACTACAACAACGCGATATCTTATTTTCAGAATGTGGTGAGCTCCAATGCCATTGATGATCAACGAAAAAATGATGGTTACTTGCGCTTAGGAGACAGTTACTTTGTAAACAGTAAATATCAACTGGCAAGAAAAGCTTACGATGCTTCATCAAAGATGAACGGCCCCGAACGGGATTATGCTGCCTTCCAAAAAACACTTTGCGATGGCTTTTTGGGCAACAATTCAACAAAGATTGATGGCCTCAACGAATTTTTGAGGATGTACCCAAGCTCATCATTGCGGGATGATGCCTTGTTTGAATTGGGTAATTCATATATCAACAATAACCAAGAAAGTTTAGGGCTCCAGACCTACGATAGAATCGTGGATGAATACTCAGGAAGTAGGTTTGCGCCGCGTGGACTGTTGCGTTCTGGATTGGTATACTACAATTCCAGTCGTAATGATCAAGCGTTGGACAAGCTAAAAGAGGTAGTTCAAAAATACCCCAATACGCAAGAAGCCAAGCAAGCGGTAGCTACTGCCAAACTGGTTTATGTGGACGAGGGGCGAGTAAGCGAATACGCAGCGTGGGCGAGAAACTTGGATTTTGTGGAGGTCACTGATACCGAATTGGACAACGCAAGTTTTGAATCCGCCGAAAGAAAACAAATTGAGGGCAAAACCGCTGCAGCCGTTCGTGGATATGAGGATTATTTAAAAGAATTCCCCAATGGACTGCACGCACAGAATGCCAGCTTTTCCCTAGCACAGCTCTATTTTGCCAACGGCGAAAAAGATAAAGCGCTGCCCAAATACAAAGCCGTTGCCGATGGTGGCAATGGGGAGTATACCGAACAGGCCTTGACCCGTGTTTGTGAAATCTATGTGGAAAAACAAGATTACAACAGTGCCATTCCGTATTTAAAAAGATTGGAAAACACGGCTGATATTTCTGAGAATAAAACCTTTGCACAATCCAATTTGATGAAAGGTTTTTACGGACAGAAGGACTATTCACAAACTATTGATTATGCTGAAAAAGTGTTGAACGCCCCAAAAATTGATGATCGCATCAAAAGTGATGCGCAGATAATGATTGCACGTTCCGCTATTGCCACCGATAATGAAAGTTTGGCAAAAACAGCCTATCAAGATGTTCGGAAAATTGCTTCAGGAGAGCTTGCGGCCGAAGCGTGGTACTACGATGCGTATTTTAAAAATCAGGAACAGGCTTTTGAAGCATCCAACGAGTCCGTTCAAAAATTGGCCAAGGATTATGCGGCCTACAAGGAATGGGCAGGAAAAGGCTTGGTAATCATGGCCAAGAACTTCTACAATTTGGGAGATGCCTTCCAGGCCACCTACATTTTGGAAAGCGTCATCTCCAATTTTTCTGAATTTGAGGAAATCCTTGCGGAAGCAGAAAGCGAGTTGGCCACCATCAAGGCCAAAGAAGCCGAAAGCAATTCATCCGTAGACCCCAACGAAAACTAAACGAGACACAAGATGCAAAAGAGAACCTATATATTTTCATTACTTTTTTTGAGCCTTTGCGGAGCTGTTATCGCCCAAGAAGAGGATAACATTGGTACGGAAACGGTAACGGTGGTGAAACCGTATTCCCCCACCGTTTCGGATGCCTTTAAAATTAAATCGTCGCCCAGTTTGAACGATTCCATCGTGCTTCAGAAAAAGAAAATTAATTACAGCATATTTTCCGTACCCGTGGCCTCGACTTTTACCCCCGCAAAGGGTAAAGCTTCGGGAGTGGAAAAAACACCGCCGCCCACTTTGTACAATTCGTATGCATCGGTTGGTCTGGGTAATTACAACAACGCTTTGGTCGATTTTTATACGAGCCGCGAATTTAATAGAGGTGAAGATTTGTTGGATTTTGGCCTTACCCACAACTCATCCCGTGGTGATTTGGATTCTACACCCTTGGAAACGGATTTCTACGATACCAAATTGAACGCGTCTTATGCTAAAAAGGATCGCTACATGGATTGGGGAGCTGCCATTGGTCTGCAACATCAACTGTACAATTGGTATGGGATCCAGAGCGAATTGTTCAGTGAGGATGAAATCAATGCGATGGATGAGCAGCAAAACTATTTCAATGCCGAGACCAAGGCCCATTTTAATATGGAGGACTCCTATTTTAAAAGTGGTAATGTATTGTTGAGGCGTTTTTGGGATGCCACGGAATCTGCGGAGAACCGAGCTGTAATCAACCCCACTTTTGAACTTCCCATTACCGAGGAATTGATTACGATTTCCGCGAAGGTGGATTATGTAGGGGGCAGTTTTCAAAATGGTTCCATTACAGAAGGGGAAAACGATGGAGAAAAAAAATATAGCAATCTACAAGCAGGGGTAACCCCAAGTCTTTTGATTTTGCGTGATTACCTTACCATCAATTTGGGAGCCAACCTTGTCTACGGGTTGGATATGGAAAATAGCGAGAACAACTTTTATATTTACCCGGCAGTGACCGCATCGTATCGTGTTATGGACGAAAATGTGATTGCCTATGGGGGAATCGAAGGAGAGTTGAAGCAAAACTCCTATCACGATTTTGTAGATGAAAACCCATATGTGTCACCAACTTTGGACATTGTCCCCACTGACCAGCAGTACGAAGGATATTTGGGGCTAAAAGGGCAATTGACCTCCAATGTAGGGTACAACATCAAAGGTTCATACATGGCGGAGAATAGAAAACCACTTTTCTTTCATAATACCATAAACACATCCAGAATGGATGAAAAAAGCTATTATTATGGCAATTCCTTTCAGGTTTTTTATGATGATGTAAAAACCTTGGGCGTGTTCGGGGAAATCAATGTGGATATCAATCGTAACTTTTCGTTGGGCGTAAATGGAGAATTCTATGATTACGATACCGAGACGGATAACCCAGCGTGGAATTTGCCTTCCATTAAAGGCTCTTTGTTTATGGATTATCAAATCACCGATCAATGGTATATGGGAGCAAACTTGTTCTATGTGGGAGAAAGGGATGATTTATTGTCAACAATCAGTCCAATAAATATAGCAGATCCACCTATAGTGTACACGCCTGTCACTTTGGATGGCTTTTTTGATGCCAATGCACACGTAGGGTATCGGTTTAATGAACAACTTTCCATTTTTGTAAAAGCATCTAATATTGCGAACAACAATTACCAGCGATGGGCCAATTTTAGGGTGCAAGGTTTCCAAGCTTTGGCGGGTGTATCCTATAAGTTTGATTTTTAGGTTGTAGGAGAATACGCAATAAACTATTAAAAATACCGTTCATTATTTTCGGTCAACTCGTTGATGTTCCAATAGTTGACCGTTCCCAGTTAAATGGAAATAATGCAGCCAAGACCGTTACATAACATTTTTTTGCTTGGTTCTTTGATGCTCACTTCAATGGTATTTGGGCAAAATTTAGTGCAAAATGGTGGTTTTGAAGAGTATAGTTCTTGTCCCGTTAAAATGAGCAATCTTAATAAAGATGCAGCCTATTGGAGCGCCCCTACCTTGGGAACCACCGATTACTTTAACGAATGTAGCCGAACCAAATTGGGTGTTCCAATGAACTTCAAGGGCAAACAAGAACCTTACGAAGGTGCTGCTTATGCGGGTCTTTACCTGTTCGCCCCTCGTGATTACCGTGAGTATATTCAAGTGCCATTAACACAAACACTTGAAAAGGGAAGTCGCTACCGGTTGACCTTATTTTTGAGTCTTTCCGAAAAATCGGATGGTGCGGTGATGGATATGGGTGCTGTTTTTGCCGAAAAACCACTTTCTGTACATACCAAGCGCGAACTTTCACAAAATGAACTTTATACCGCCTCTACCCAGACGTCTCATATCAAACAATTTCCAGTTACTGGGTATTATCAGGATAAACAAAATTGGATGGAGCTGAGTTTTGATATCGTGTCCAAAGGTTTTGAAAATTACCTCATTCTTGGAAATTTTAAAAGCAATGCAGGTACGAATTATTTGAAAACCAAAGAAACATCAAGAAGAGAAGAAGGCTATTCTTATTACTATTTGGATGACATTTCGTTGACCTATCTGGGCCCCGAATACAAAACTGATGAAGTTTATGTGCTGGACCACGTCAATTTTAATTTTGACCGTTTTGACCTTCAGCCCAAGGCTGAGCAGAGTCTACGGGATGTTTATGAGCACCTAAAGAAAAACCCCAACCTAAAGGTTGCTATCAACGGGCATACGGATGATTTGGGTTCCGATGAATACAACGACATCCTCTCTCGTGAAAGAGCGAGTTCGGTGGCGCAGTATTTAATCAATTTGGGATTGGATGAAAAAAGAATTACATCCAAGGGTTTTGGAGATAGCAAACCGTTGGACACCACTCTTACGGATGAAGCTAGAAGGAAGAACCGTAGAGTGGAATTTGTGATGACCAAGTTTGAGGACGAAAACCCGTAAACTTATCCACGCTTTTTCTATTTTTGGAGGAAACCAAAAGAAATGAAAAAGTTCCTTTTAATTGTTACTGCCATTCTAGTTTTTTCTTGCAATACTAAGGAAGAAGTAGACCTTATTGTTACCAATGCCAATATCTACACTGTAGATGATGATTTTTCCAAAGCGTCCAGCTTAGCTGTAAAAGACGGAAAATTTGTTGCCGTTGGCGATTCGCAAGAAATTTCTAAAAAATATAACGCACAAAAGCAATTGGATGCCGAAGGCAAAACGATTGTTCCCGGCCTTATTGATGCACATTGTCACTTTTATGGCCTGGGCCAGAATCAACAAGTGGTGGATTTGGTAGGTACCAAGAGTTTTGATGAAGTAGTGGAGAAGGTAGTGGCCTTTCAAAAAGAGCGTCCATCAGATTTCATTTTAGGGCGAGGCTGGGACCAAAACGATTGGGAGGTCAAAGAATTTCCGACCAAGGACAAATTGGATGAACTATTTCCCGATACCCCTGTTGCATTAGAGCGCATTGATGGCCATGCTTATCTGGTCAACCAGAAAGCATTGGATATGGCGGGCATCACCGCCGGTACAGAAACAGAAGGTGGTGAAATCGTCAAGGAAAATGGAGAGATAACTGGAGTTTTGGTCGATAATCCAATGGGGTTAATCAATATGGTAATGCCACCGGCCAGTTTGGAACAAAAAATACAGGCACTTAAAGATGCTGAGCGGATTTCTTTGGATTATGGATTGACCACGGTTAACGATGCAGGTCTGTCCAGAGATATCATTGAATTGATTGATAGCCTGCAGCAAGCTGATGAATTGTCTATCCGGGTGTATGCCATGGTGTCCAACTATCCTGAGAATTTGGATTATTTTTTGGACAAAGGCATCATTAAAACAGAAGGGCTTAATGTTCGTTCTGTAAAAGTGTATGGTGATGGCGCACTGGGCTCAAGGGGAGCTGCCTTAAGAGCACCCTATTCCGATAAACCTGGACATTTTGGAGCTATGGTGACCCCGGTGGACCAAATTGAGTCTTTGGCACAGCGAATTGCCGCAACCGACTACCAAATGAACACCCACGCCATCGGAGATTCTGCCAATATTGTGGTGCTCCGGGCATATGAAAAAGCTTTGGAAGGAAAAACCGACCGCAGGTGGAAAGTGGAACACGCGCAGGTAATCTCGTCATCCGATTTCGATTATTTTGAAAAAGGCATCATTCCGTCCGTTCAGCCTACCCACGCTACCAGCGATATGTACTGGGCCGAGGATAGATTGGGCGAAGAGCGTGTTAAGGGTGCTTATGCCTATAAAGACCTGTTGGACAAAGCGGGAATGGTTGCTTTGGGCACCGATTTTCCTGTGGAGCAGGTCAACCCATTTTTGACCTTTTATGCAGCGGTGGCCCGTCAAGATGTGGAACAATATCCCGAAGGCGGTTTTCAAATGGAGAATGCCCTGAGCAGGGAAGAAACCTTGAAGGGTATGACTATTTGGGCAGCCTATTCCAATTTTGAAGAAGATGAAAAGGGAAGTATTGAGCCAGGTAAATTTGCTGATTTCGTTATTCTGAGCGATGATATAATGACTATCCCATCAGAAGAAATTCCAAATCTATCTGCGGAAAACGTTTTCTTGGGTGGTGTTCAGAAAAAATAATATTCTTTTGTCACGCTGAACAAAGTGAAAACTCACTAAAAACAATAAAAAAAAGCCCCAAAATGGGGCTTTTATACTGTAATAGCTAAAATTTTCTAGTAGCTGATAGGCAAGGTAACTCTTGTAGTTCCCCATCCCATAACCATATTTCCGTCATCATCAAAAGCAATTCCAAAAGCTTCCAATTCTTCACTGTCACTAGAAGCAGAGGCAGTAGTGCGTACCACATCGGCATCGCTATCGTAAGAATAAGCGCCCCACTGGTGTAGGTTGCTGTTCAAGATTACGGTCCACTCGTTTTCACCCGGAATGGTAAATAAGGAGTAAGAACCAGCCTTAATGGTTTTACCGCCTACTTTGGCGTCCTTATAAAATGTGATTTCCGTGGCTTCGTTTGCGCCGGTTCTCCAAACCTTTCCAACAGGGGCAAGTTCTGCCAAACTACGCCCTTTTAGCTGTGGACGACTATAAATGACACGAGCCGCTTTATCGGCTTCTCTTGAGCTAGCTGGGTAGTAGGCGATGTCTGCAGGACTCTTGTCAAGTCCGCTAAACTTCTGCGCCGTAGCATCTGTGGTAAAAACCAAGCTGGTGCAAAGCACTAAAAGTAATAATGTTAATTTCTTCATGATTGTGATTTAAGTTCCTTGTAAAACTAGTTAATTAAATGTTTTTCAAATATACAGACGTGAAAATTAAAAAATCTTACAATGCGATTGGGATAAAACAATAAAGCGTTTTATATATTACAATATATGACTAATATAGAATAAAAAGTATTTAATTGTTACTTATAGTTAATTTAGACTTTTATATTTGAATGTTTAAGTTCATTTTTGTTTTGAAATTGTTATTAAATTAAATGTTATGTGTGGTATTGTTTGCGCATTTGATGTAAAAGAAAGTACGGAAGTACTAAGGCCCCAATTGTTGGAGATGTCTAAGAAAGTAAGGCACCGAGGGCCCGATTGGAGTGGTATTTATGCCAATGATAAAGCTATTTTGGCTCATGAAAGATTGGCCATTGTGGACCCAGCTTCAGGAAAACAGCCGCTGTTCAGTGCAGATGGTAAATTGGTACTGGCTGCCAATGGCGAAATATATAATCATCAAGAGTTAAGAAAGCAGTTCGAAGGGAAATATGATTTCCAAACACAATCCGACTGTGAGGTGATTCTAGCCCTATATCAAGAAAAGGGTGATCATTTTGTGGATGAAATGAACGGGATATTCGGTTTTGCTATTTATGATTCCGAAAAAGATGAATATTTCATCGCCCGTGACCATATGGGGATCATTCCATTATATATCGGCTGGGACAAAAACGGAACCTTTTATGTGGCTTCGGAATTAAAAGCTTTAGAGGGAACCTGTTCCAAAATCCAACTGTTTCCTCCCGGACATTATATGCACAGCTCCGATGGTGAGTTTGTAAAATGGTACAAGCGGGATTGGATGGAGTATGACGCCGTTAAAGAAAACGAAACCAGCATTCAGAAAATTAAAGATGCTCTGGAAGCTGCCGTACACCGTCAACTAATGTCGGATGTTCCTTATGGAGTATTGCTTTCAGGAGGATTGGATTCTTCGGTGACTTCCGCAATTGCCAAAAAATACTCCCAAAAAAGAATCGAGTCCGGGGATACAGCCGATGCATGGTGGCCACAATTACACTCTTTTTCTGTGGGTTTGGAAGGTTCGCCAGACTTGGCGGCCGCCCAAAAGGTAGCGGACCATATCGGTACGGTGCACCACGAGATAAAGTTTACAATTCAAGAAGGTTTGGATGCCATCAAAGATGTGGTCTATAACTTGGAAACTTATGATGTTACCACCATTAGGGCCTCCACGCCCATGTATCTTATGGCCAGGGTCATCAAATCCATGGGGATAAAAATGGTGCTTTCAGGTGAAGGTGCAGACGAACTTTTCGGGGGATATTTATATTTCCACAAAGCACCAAGTCCAAAAGATTTCCACGAGGAAACCGTGAGAAAATTGGATAAACTCCATATGTACGATTGTCTAAGGGCTAACAAATCCTTGGCATCATGGGGGATCGAAGGACGTGTTCCTTTCCTGGACAAGGAATTTATGGATGTCGCGATGAGCATCAACCCAAAAGATAAGATGATCAATGGAGAGCGGATGGAAAAATGGGTGGTGCGTAAAGCATTTGAGGATTATTTGCCAGAAAGTGTGGCGTGGAGACAAAAGGAGCAGTTTTCCGATGGAGTAGGATATAGCTGGATAGATACCTTAAAATCCATGGTGGATGAAGAAATTACGGATGAGCAATTGGAAAATGCCCATTTTAAATTTCCGATACAAACACCAACATCCAAAGAAGAATATTATTATCGTTCCATTTTTGAAAGTCATTTCCCTTCAGATGCAGCTGCCTTGAGTGTTCCTCAGGAGCCTTCAGTAGCCTGTAGCACCAAGATTGCCTTGGAATGGGATGAAGCCTTTAAGAACATGAACGACCCATCGGGCAGGGCCGTGGCCAATGTCCATACCGATGCGTATGTGAAATAACCTTAATTTAAACCAACCAAACGTTATGAAGCAGTAAATCTGAACATTTGTTTCATTTTTTAATTAGTCCGAAAAGCCCCTTATCCAAGGGGCTTTTTAGTTGTGGGACAAGATCTAAAGGGAAGCTCTTGAAAATAGGCTGTTTTCCACAGTATTTGTTGATAACTTAAGCTGTTCAACAGGCTCTTAGAGGCCATTTGCCAGGGGTATTGATTATATTTGTAAGATTTGAAATTTTGAGGCAAATACTTAAAAATATATGAGCGAAGAAGCTAACAAAAAACAATACTCGGCGGATAGTATCCAGGCCCTTGAGGGCATGGAGCACGTACGTATGAGACCTTCCATGTATATTGGGGATGTAGGGGTCCGTGGATTGCACCATTTGGTGTACGAAGTAGTGGACAACTCAATTGATGAGGCCATGGCCGGTCATTGCGATAGGATAGACGTAATCATCAACGAGGATAACTCCATAACCACTCAGGATAATGGTAGGGGGATTCCTGTGGACCTTCACAAGAAAGAAGGGGTTTCCGCCTTGGAAGTTGTTATGACCAAAATCGGTGCCGGTGGTAAGTTCGACAAGGATTCTTATAAGGTTTCCGGTGGACTGCACGGTGTTGGTGTATCGGTTGTTAATGCCCTTTCTGTACATTTAAAAGCTACGGTTTATAGAGATGGAAAAATTTGGGAACAGGAATATGAAAGAGGTAAGACCCTCTATCCAGTAAAAAGTGTTGGTGAGAGCGATGAAACGGGTACTATTGTCACTTTTGTTCCGGACAATTCCATTTTTACACAAACTACAGAATACAGTTATGAAACCCTTTGCAATAGGATGCGTGAGCTTTCCTATTTGAACAAAGGTGTTACCATAACGATTACCGATAAAAGAAACAAGGACGAAAAAGGAGAGTTTATAGGTGAGACATTCCATTCGGAGGAAGGTCTTAAGGAATTTATCAAGTTCTTGGATGGAACTCGGGAACCTTTGATCCAGAATGTAATCTCCATGGAAGGAGAAAAGAACGGTATCCCTGTGGAAGTGGCCATGGTCTACAATACAGGCTATACCGAGAACCTTCATTCCTATGTAAACAATATTAACACCCACGAAGGAGGTACCCATTTATCCGGTTTTAGACGGGGATTAACATCCACGCTCAAGAAATATGCCGATAATTCGGGGATGCTGGACAAATTGAAATTCGAAATATCAGGAGATGATTTTCGTGAAGGATTGACCGCGATTGTTTCCGTAAAAGTTGCCGAGCCGCAATTCGAAGGGCAGACCAAAACCAAATTGGGTAACCGCGAGGTGACCAGTGCGGTGAGCCAGGCCGTTTCCGAAATGTTGACCATTTATTTAGAGGAGCACCCCGATGATGCCAAGCAGATTGTGGAGAAGGTAAAACTTGCTGCACAGGCCAGGCACGCCGCTGCAAAGGCTCGTGAAATGGTCCAGCGTAAGAACCCTATGAGTGTTGGTGGATTACCAGGGAAGCTTTCCGACTGTTCCGAGCAAGACCCTACCAAATGCGAAGTGTTCTTGGTAGAGGGAGATTCCGCAGGGGGAACCGCTAAACAGGGCAGGGACAGAAATTTCCAGGCCATACTTCCATTGCGGGGTAAAATCTTGAACGTTGAAAAAGCCATGCAACACAAGGTTTTTGAAAACGAAGAAATCAAAAATATTTATACCGCACTTGGTGTTACCATTGGTACCGAAGAGGACAGTAAAGCATTGAACTTGGATAAACTTCGCTACCATAAAGTGGTCATCATGTGTGATGCGGATGTCGATGGTAGTCACATTGAAACCTTGATTTTAACGTTTTTCTTCCGATATATGCGGGAGTTGATAGAAGGCGGTCACGTATATATTGCCACCCCTCCATTATATTTATTAAAGAAGGGGTCCAAAAAGCGATATGCTTGGAACGACAAAGAGCGTGATGCGATCAATGCGGAAATGAACGGTGGCGCAAGTATCCAACGATACAAAGGTCTTGGGGAGATGAATGCCGAGCAGCTTTGGGATACGACCATGAATCCGGATTTTAGAAAATTGCGTCAGGTAAAAATTGACAATGCAACGGAATCAGACCGAATATTCTCTATGTTAATGGGTGACGAAGTGCCACCAAGACGTGAATTTATAGAGAAAAATGCCGTCTACGCGAATATTGATGCATAGATTACAGGTGTTTCACAACAAAAACTCGCCCCAAAAGGGCGAGTTTTTTAGTTTTGGTGAAAACCTCATATTATGAAAAAGATAACTTTATTACTGGCATTGATCGCGGTAACCTACGCAAAAGCTCAAGGCTTGAACAGTATTTTGGTGGCCGGAGTGGAAGATGCAGAACAATTTGCCAATTCCTATTTGGCACCGGTTTCTGAAGCCTCCATTTATGGAATTTCCAATGGATGGTACAATACCGCAGATGCCAAACCTTTGGGTGGCTTCGAGATTTCTGTAATTCTAAACTCGACCGGATTCAAAAATAAAGATGATAAAAAGGCATTTTTATTAGATCCTGCGGATTATGAAAATTTGGATTTTGTAGAAAATCCCGGACAGGCCAGATTGGTGGCTACTGGATTAGGGGATATTGAAGGAGTGGAAGCTTTTGTTGAAGACGACAGCGGTCTTTTCCGTGAGGAATTTGAGTTGCCTACCGGTTTATCCGCCGAAGATTTCAACTTTGTCCCCTCAGGATATATACAGGCTAGTGTAGGATTGGTAAAAGGTTTGGAAGTAAAGGCTCGTTTCTTGCCTAAGCTCAAATTTGATGATGCCAAAATCGGACTTTTTGGTGCGGGATTGCAATACGATTTCACCAAGATGTTGCCAGCGGATAAAATTTTGCCCGTTGCTATTTCTGCGGTAATTGGATATACCAATTTGAACGGAGAATATGATTTTACGGAACTATCAATTATTGATGGCAGTGACCAACGCGTAGAGGCATCCTTTAATACATGGAATTTTAGTGCTGTGGTGTCTACCAGAAACATTCCGGTCATCAACTTTTATGGTGGAATTGGCTATATCACCGGTAAATCTGACATAGACTTTTTAGGTACATACGAGGCCAACGGACCTTTCTTTTCAGAAACTGTCGTTGATCCTTTTTCGGTTTCTCAAAATGCAAGTGGAGTTTCTGCAAACTTGGGTACAAAATTGAAACTGGGCTTCTTTAGAATCAATGCAGAATACAACATTTCCGAATTCAGCACCTTTACCTTTGGTATCAACTTCGGATTCAGATAGTGGAAAAAGACCAAATCAATCAACCAAAATAAAGAAGGCCCCTGTTCTGGGGCCTCCTATTTTCATATATGTAGTCTTCGGGTCATTCCCTGGTGGCGAAGACCGAGCCATTATCCAAGGTCAATATCTCTGGTTCTTTTGCTTCTTCCAAACTAACGGTAATGTCGTTTACTTGAGGGTTGCCATACGTAATGGAGTAGGTTCCATTTTCTTGGGACCATTTAAAATCGGTATAAAAAATTAATTCGGAGTTGGAGTATCTCTGGTATCTACCAAGGTAAACATCGTTAAAAATCCATTCTTCACGAACGGTACTCGAGCTTTTGCCCTCTATATTGGAAGATTCGGTCTTTGCCCAGATGCCCAGAATGGGGTCATGGTTTTCGGGTACGCTAGTACAGTTGCTTATGGCAATTATGCCAACAATGGACAACAATGAAAAGAGCTTTTTCATAGGTCAAGTAGGTTACGTTAAATTTGGGACTATTAGAACGTAGGTTGATAGGAAACTATTGCGCAAAAAACATAAAATATTTGTTTTACTGCTCTCGGACTTGTGGAAGCTTGTTTTTATCTAGGGCAAAAAGGACATTAACTTTGTCCATTTATAAGGAATTGGGCCGCTAAAACTGGTAAAACTCAGCTTTTTTCTGCCTTAAATGCATTATTTTTGAAGACTAAAATTTAAATCTATACAAATGAAAATTACCGTAGTTGGAGCAGGCGCAGTAGGAGCAAGCTGTGCTGAATACATAGCGATGAAAAATTTTGCAGCAGAAGTTGTTTTATTGGATATCAAAGAAGGATATGCCGAAGGAAAAGCCATGGATTTGATGCAGACGGCCTCCTTGAACGGATTTGATACCAAAATCACGGGTAGCACCAGCGATTATAGTAAAACTGCGGGTAGTGATATCGCAGTGATTACTTCCGGAATACCCCGTAAACCGGGTATGACCCGTGAGGAATTGATTGGAATCAATGCTGGAATAGTAAAAACCGTAGCAACGAGTCTAATCGAGCACTCTCCAGATGTAACTATTATCGTAGTGAGCAATCCTATGGATACGATGACCTATTTGGTGCACAAGTCCACTGGACTGCCAAAGAACAAAATTATCGGTATGGGAGGTGCATTGGATAGTGCCCGTTTTAAGTATAGATTGGCTCAAGCCTTGGAAGCACCAATTTCTGATGTGGATGGTATGGTAATCGGGGGACACAGTGATAAAGGAATGGTGCCGCTTATTAACCACGCTACCAGGAATAGCGTAAAAGTTTCCGAATTCTTGTCCGAAGATAAAATGAATTGGGTAGTGGAAGAAACCAAAGTAGGTGGAGCCACCTTGACAGGCTTGTTGGGAACCAGTGCTTGGTACGCGCCAGGAGCCGCTGTATCTGGACTGGTACAGGCTATTGCTTGCGACCAAAAGAAAATGTTCCCGTGTTCCACACTTTTGGAAGGTGAGTACGATTTGGATGATATTTGTATCGGAGTTCCGGTAATCTTGGGCAAAAACGGAATTGAGAAAATCGTTGAGATTGAATTGTCCGATGCTGAAAAAGCCAAAATGCAGGAAAGTGCCGAAGGGGTTAAGAAAACCAACGGGTTGTTGGACGTTTAAAATAGAGCAACAATAACCAACTAAATTGTCATTTCGGACCTCACCCTTTAAGAGATTGATCATCAATTTGTATGGAAATTTCGGGGTTTGTCCGGAATGACAATTTTCATTTTAACAGCATAACCGTCAACTGTAATTGCAATTACATCAATTTCTATTGTCAAATCTTATCGGAAATGATATATTTGCACGCTGTTTAAGAAAACTTCTAAAAAATTAACAATCAATGCAGAATAAAGGACTTATAAGGCTTTTCGCGATCCTTTTTGGCTTGGTGAGCATCTATCAGTTATCCTATACTTTCATCACTAACAAGTTGGAGAATGATGCTGAAGCATACGCAGTTAGCCAAATTTCGGAAGCTGAGGAAGATTATGTTGCAAAGCGTGAAGCTTTAGAGGCATCGTATTTGGATTCCATCAGTGACAACACTGTTTTGGGCTTTACGAGCTATGAGGATGCCAAGACAAAAGAGTTGAACAAGGGATTGGACCTTAAAGGAGGGATCAATGTAACCTTGCAGATTTCCGTAAAGGATATTTTGAAAGGACTGGCCAACAATACCACAAACCCAGTTTTCAACAAGGCCTTGGCCGACGCGGATGAAGCATCAACCAATAGCGATGACACGTATTTGGAGCTTTTTTTCGAAGCTTTTGATAATATTAAAGGTGAGACCAAATTGGCCTCCCCGGATATTTTCGCAAACAAAGGGCTTAGCGATGACATCAATTTTCAAATGACGGATGATGAGGTAAAACCCATCATCAGAAGAAAAATTGATGAATCCATTGTTTCTGCATTCGAGGTGCTTCGTGAGCGTATCGATGGTTTTGGGGTGACCCAGCCAAATATTCAAAGAGAAGGAAACTCAGGAAGAATTTTAGTAGAGCTTCCGGGTGCCAAGGATATCAACCGTGCCCAGGAACTGTTGTCCAGTACAGCACAATTGGAATTTTGGGAAACGTATCCCCAGAGCAATCAAAGTCTTGGTAATTTTTTGGTAAACGCCAACGAGCGTTTAAAAGATATCTTGGAGCCACAAGCTACGGAAGAAGAGGTTTCCAAACCTGAATCCGAAATTGATTCCTTGCTTTCTGATGTATCCCAGGACTCTTTGGACATGACCCAGGAGGCAAACCCACTATTGGGCAAGTTGCTTCCAGCCAATCCAGGTAGTCACGCCATTGCACGTGCTATGGTTGCGGATACCGCTGAACTTGGCGAGTATTTGAGAATGCCGGAAATCAAAAGATTGTTACCCAACGATGTTCAATTTACCAGATTTCTATGGGAGCGTCCAGCAAAGGATTCCGAAGTTGCCGATCTATACGCCTTGAAATCCAATAGGGATGGTGTTCCAAGAATAAGTGGAGACGTAGTTTCCGATGCACAGGATACCTTTGACCAGTTCAACAAACCAGCCGTTAGCATGACGATGAACACGCGTGGTGCAAAGGAGTGGGAAGAGTTGACAGGGGATGCCTACAATAACCAAACAGGGATTGCCATTGTACTGGATAATAAGGTGTATACTGCTCCAGGTGTTTCCTCGGGACCTATTTCCGGAGGACGTTCAGAAATTACAGGTACATTTACGGTAAACGAAACAAAGGATATAGCCAACGTATTGCGCGCAGGTAAATTACCTGCCTCCGCGGAAATCATTGATTCATTCGTAGTAGGCCCATCCTTGGGACAAGAAGCTATCGATAGTGGATTTATGTCCTTCGCGATAGCGATGTTGTTTGTATTGATATGGATGATTTTCTACTACGGTAGAGCAGGAGTATTTGCTGATATCGCCCTATTGTTCAACATACTTTTGATTTTTGGTGTATTGACCAGCTTAGGAGCTGTGTTGACCTTGCCAGGTATTGCCGGTATTGTGTTGACCATAGGTATGTCGGTGGATGCCAACGTACTTATTTTTGAAAGGATTAAAGAAGAATTGGCGCGTGGTAAAGGAAAGGCACAAGCCATTGCCGATGGTTTTGGAAATGCTTTGTCTTCCATTTTGGATGCCAACATTACAACGGGACTAACCGCGATCATCTTATTTATATTTGGGTCAGGGCCTATTAAAGGTTTTGCCACTACATTGATGATTGGTATTGTAACTTCCTTGTTTACAGCAATTTTCGTCACTCGATTGATGGTCAATGCCTACACCAACAAGAAAGGACGCAGATTGGATTTCAGCACAGCAATCACCAAGAATCTGTTCACTAATTTGAGTATCGACTTCTTGTCAAAGCGTAAAGTATCATACATTGTTTCCGGTATTTTGATCATAGTGAGTGTAATCTCATTATCAACCCTCAAACTTCAACAAGGGGTGGATTTTGTTGGTGGACGTTCCTATCAAGTACGATTTGAAAAAGCAGTAAATCCATCTGAGATCGCTGCTGATTTGAACGAAGAATTTGGAAGTGGAACCAATGCAAAAACATTTGGTACTGCCAATCAAATAATAATTACCACCAATTATAGGTTTGAAGAAAACGGGCCCGAGGTAGACACGGAGATTTTGAACGAAATGTTCACAAATCTTCAAAAATATTTCCCTGATGGTACCACTTATGATGACTTTAAGCCAGGAGGTACAGCAGAAGAATTGGGAGTGTTGAAATACCGTAAGGTAGGACCGACCATTGCAGATGATATTAAAAAGGGAGCCGTATTGGCCATTATTGCATCGTTGGCGGTAGTTTTCCTTTACATTTTATTGCGATTTAGAAAATGGCAATTCTCTTTGGGTGCCGTAGTCGCTGTATTCCACGATGTTATGATCGTATTGGGTATCTTCTCCTTAACCGGAAGTATTATGCCTTTCAATATGGAAATTGACCAAGCTTTTATAGCGGCCATTCTAACGGTAATCGGTTATTCCCTGAACGATACGGTGGTAGTATTCGACCGTATCCGTGAAATCACCCTTCTCAAAGGGTTTAAAGGTGGTGAAAACATCAACGATGCCTTAAACAGTACTTTGAGCCGAACGTTGAATACGTCCCTTACCACATTGATCGTGTTGTTGGCCATCTTTACCTTTGGAGGTGAAAGCTTAAGAGGATTTATGTTCGCAATGATCATTGGTGTAATTGTGGGTACATACTCCTCCGTATTTATCGCAACACCGGTAATGTTCGATTCATTAAAGAAGAAAATTGCTGCTGCTACAGGAGCATAGTTTTTCGTTTTTTTATTACACTTTATAATAAAGGTCCTCACTTTGAGGACCTTTCTTTTTTATAATTATGTTTTGTTGGTCGATAATGTTTCCAACCACGATAGCAATTGGCTGAACAAGGTGAAGTTCTGAATTACCCGAAGCTGACCGTTAAAGCCCCATTTATCCCTTTCTTTGGGGTGGTTGAGCATATAGGCCAAGGTCTTGGATAAACCTTCAATATCTGTGGGGTCGGGATTTATTTGTCCTGTGTTGTTGTGGACCACCTGAAGTTTAAGTCCAGCGGCGTTGGAAACCAAAACAGGTTTTCTTTTCCACATCGCCTCTGTGGCAGTGAGTCCAAATCCTTCTTGAATGGAGTTTTGCACAATAATACTGGATGTACGCTGGAGTGCATTCACGATCAAAGCATTTTCCTTTGGATTGTCCAGTGGTAGCAATAAGATGGCAATATCATTTTGCATGCTGCTGTCCACTTTTTTATAAGTTTCCGTAAGTTCTTTTAGCACCTCTTTGCCCTCTGGGTCGTCGGATACAAAAGCTGGATCTGGTCCGCCCAATACCAAAAGTGTCATTTCAATGCGTTTGTACCCTAGACTTTTTGGGTCACCATTTTTCCTATTGTCCAATTTCATTTGAATAAAGGCTTCCATCAATTCCTTGAAACCCTTAAGTCGGTCCCATCTTGAGATTTCTGTCACGATGGGGCGATAAATCAAGTCCAAGTTTTGACCAGCGTCCAACACATCAAAAGAGCCATCGGGCATTACCTTTCTCACCAAATGCTCATATCGATGGTACAAAATGGCCTTATGGTCATCCAAAACACCGGATTGATACAAAATACCAATACACTTGTGCAATTGAAGTTCACGGTTTTTGTGACTCAAGGGGTCAATGGCCGGTGGTATAATGGAAACTCTGTTTTTTAAAGGCTTTGGAACGTAAGCAGGAAGGCTGAACACAAAATGGTCGTAATCGTTGGTATACGGCTCCAAAAACTTCCAAACAGCATCTGTTATTTCCGTATCATCTTCCAGCCCTATATGGCACCTCCAAATAATGGAAACCTTCTTTTCTTTTTTGATCATGGCCGCCAATGGCATTGGTTGTGGATCGTGGACCACCACTATATCACCATCATTGATGAGTTCCAGAGCTTGGGGAAGATTGTTTCGGTTGACTTCCTCGTAGATTTTTCGGTCATTTTCTGTGAAAATTCCGTTACCGCTTCCGTGAATAGCGTTGTGGATACGTTTGGTCAAATCAAAAAAGGCATCTTTTTTTGCTTCTATAACGAGCCATTCGATGGATACGCCCAGTTCTCGCAATATTCGCATTTGACTGGGGAGCATTTCAGCAACACCGCCACCTATGGCTGTGGAGTTGATCATCCAAATGGTTCTACCTTTAAGGGATTCAATAGGCGCTTTGGCCTGTTCCATAAAATCCAGAACAGAAGAGTAGAGGGAGCCATATGCCTTGTAATCTACAAGCTTGGCACCTGGCTTAACATTTATTTTTTGCATTTAAGGGAAAGTTAATGATTGAATTCCCTATAAGATAACAAAAAAATGAATGGGTGGGTTAAGTGTTTGTTTGTGAAACGTTTATGATTTGGAAGTGATGCCTGTGGAGCCTTTTTCCGACGGATGTAGTTCAAAAATATACTCTGGAGCTAGCTCTGGCTCTTTACGATGGGATACAAAAATGATAGCGGTTTCGCTTTCTTTGGCGATTTTGTTTACCAAGGACACAAAAAGATTCGCACTGGTATCATCCAACCCTGCCGTAGGTTCATCCAAAATAAGTAATGGTGGATGTTTTACCATGGAGCGCGCCATCATAACCAAACGCTTATTACCGGTACTTAGGTCGCGAAAGTAATCGTTTTTTCTATCGTTTAGTTGTAAAAGCTCAAGCCATTGGTTGGCCAATTGCTTTTCACGGTCCGTAGGTTGTACATAAAGCCCAATGGAGTCGTGGAGCCCGGAGATAATCATATTTTCCAGACTGTGATATCCTCGAAATTTGTCGGTAATGGCAGGAGCGTAGTACCCTATTTTTTGTTTGAGGTCCCAAACACTTTCACCACTTCCTTTTTTTTGTCCAAAAATGGTCAGGTGCTGTCCGTAACCTTTATGGCTATCTCCGGTAATCATCGATAGGAGGGTGGATTTGCCACTGCCATTGGGACCGATCAATTGCCAGAACTCCCCTTTTTTGATGGTCCAATCGATTTGATTCAAGACTTGACGGCCATCAAAACTTACGGATACCTTTTTAAAACTGACCAATTCGATATTTTCCACTTCAACTGGAGCCAGCGGTGGTGGAATAGCTCCATTAAAATTGATGGATTCCATTTTATTTTCTGCCCAAAAAGAATCTGAAGATTCATAGGGATGCAGGTTGTCTCCATCAAGTTTGAAATAGTCTGTTGTATTAGGTAAAATATCGTCCAACCTACCCATCAATTGTACCAGAACCTTGTTCGATGCAATGTCCGAAAGCTGTTCTTTCAACTTGTGTTGCGTGGCAACATCCAAATTGTCAAACGGATTGACCAAAACCAGAAAATCCGGGTCTTGTTCCAATAAATAATTGAGCAACGCTTTTTTTTGTTCCCCGCTGCTCATGGTTTTTAAAGGTTGTTTACTTCCCTTGGTCAATATTTTGATGTCGTGGCGATCTTCTTCATCCATATATCGATTGATTTCCGAACGAGAAAAAAGCAGTCCGCGCAACGTTTGAAGCTCATTTAATCCATCAACGGGTCGATTTTTGAGCAAATTATGAACCAGTTGATCGGTATTGGAGTTGTTTTGTGTAAGGATGGCGTAGCTCTTGGGTAGCTTCATGGGGTAAAAAGGTATAGTCCCAAAATTACGATTATCCTTGATTCACCCTAAAAATATGTACGGGATTATTCTTGTAGGTAGTGGTTTTGTCCAAGTGCATACCGTTTTTTTGTGCCACTTTTTGAGATGGAACATTATCCACATGGATAATGGAAATCAATGATTGGGCGAAGTTGTTTTCAAAAGCAAATTCCTTACATTTTTGAGCGGCTTCGAATGCGAAGCCCTGTCGCCAATATTTTGGAAGTACAGAATAGCCAATTTCCAATTCGGCAATGTTGTCCACGGTTTGTACGAGCAGGCCACAGATGCCGACCAATTCTCCCGATTCTTTTGAAATCAGGCCGTTCATACCACCCAAATTGTTTTCGTAGCGCTCAAAAACCCTATCAAATTGAGCCTTGCAAGCTTCAACGGGATCTTTGGGCAAGCCTTCCCAATATTGTGTTGATTTTGGATTGCGGTAGAAGGGCAGCCAATCATCAAAATCCGATGCTTTCAGTTTGCGAAAAAGCAACCGTTCCGAAGTTTGGTTGTGCAATAGAAATTTTGACATTTTAATTTCTGGAAAACGAGATACTGTCTCCAACTTGCAGTCCCAATTGGTCCGAAAGTCCCGCATTGATTTCTAACACATATTTTGCAGGGACATTGGAGGGCAGGCTATTTTCATTGAATGGTTGTGCGTTCTTTTGGAAGCTGACAATCTTCATTCCCGTATTGATGTAAATGATATCCAAAGGAATTTCGGTATTCTTCATATAAAAATACTGTAAGGACTCTATGGGCTGAATAAAAAGCATTCCTCTATCCTTTTTCATGGATTTTCTGTACATAAGTCCTGTCTGGGTTTCGTACTCGTTTTCGGCAATCTCTATATCAAAATTGGCCTTTATGGTATCTGTTTCGGTAGCAATAATAGCGAGTTCCCCTTCTTTGGTAAAGGAAATGGACTCTGTTTTTATTTCCCGTTTAGCATCATTTTTACAAGATAAAAAAGCTAGAAAAATGAAAACCAATATTTGGCCGACTCTTGCCATACGTTAAAGTTCTATGGGTTCAGGTTTCATCATAAAATATATTCCGATAAATATCATAGGGATACTTAACCATTGCCCTGTAGAGAGCGTCATTCCCAACGCATCCTCAAAACCACCTTGACTCTTTTTAAAGAACTCCACGAAGAACCGGACCACGAACAATAGCAACATAAAAAGGCCGAAAAGGAACCCAGGTTTGTTTTTCCAGTCGGTTTTCCAATACAAAAGGTATAAAACGATAAATATAAAAATGTAGCAAATGGCTTCGTACAATTGTGCTGGATGACGGTATGGGATGGACTGTAAAATTTCGGAGAATTCCGGATTGTGCTGTATGGCTTTGTAAGCCGCGTTCGGTGTTTGTTCGTTGGTGAGTGCCATAGCTTGATACGCGGGCATATCGTCTGAATCGCGGATAAACCGTGTGGCCAAAAAATAGGATTTGTTCACCACTTCTCCATTGATCTCTGAATTGAAAAAATTACCAAACCTTACAAAAGCTGCTCCGATGGCAGATGGAATTACCAGTCTGTCCAATAACCAGAGCATTTTGATGTCTTTCCATTTTCTGGTGTACAACCAAATACCGATAATAGCGGCTATGGTTGCTCCATGGCTTGCCAATCCAGTAAACCCTGTAAATTCATATCCATTTATGATACCAAAAAGTGAACTGTTGGTACTTTCGCGAATGGGTAACAGAATTTCCGCCAAATGCTCTTTGTAATAGTCCCAGTCATAAAAGAAAACGTGTCCCAAACGGGCCCCCAACATAATGGAGACCACGGTATAAATGAAAAGGGAATCCAGTTTTTCCATGGATTTCTTTTCGTTCAAGAAGATTTTCTTCATAATGAACCAGCCGAGAACAAAGGCAGCAATCCATAGTAGATTATAATATTTTATTTGCAAAAAACCCAGTTTAAAAAGGGTTCCTTCGGGGTTCCAGTCAAATCCTAGGAAGTACATTTAAATAAATTTTGGGACTAATATAACTACTTTCAATGGTTGCAAGGTGTTAATTAAAGTTCAATTTTCAGGGAACGGGATCATAACCGCTTCCTCCCCAAGGGTTACAACTGACTATTCTTTTGATGGAGAGCCATCCTCCTTTGAAGAGTCCGTGCTTTTTTAAAGCTTCCAAAGTGTATTGCGAGCAGGTGGGGGAGTAACGACAGCTTGATGGAAACATAGGGGAGATGAAATATTGATAAAACTTGACCAATAGTACAAATGGCGCTATCAATATTTTTTTCATCTTTCAGTACATTAAAGTTCCGCAAGACAGCTTCTTGATAGGAACGTTGATAAATTAATTGATGCTGAACGTAGTTCCGTCCTTCCCATCTTTTATTTGAATGCCTAGGTCAACCAATTGATCTCTAATCTTGTCAGAAGTTGCAAAGTCCTTTTTGGCTCGAGCTTCGTTTCTGATATCGATCAATAATTCCATCACTCCATTGAGTGTATTGGAATCATCTTTTGTCATGGATTGATTTTCAATGCCAAGAACATCGTAAACAAAGGCATTTAAGGTATCGGCCAACAATTCCTTATCGTCGGCTGTGATGCTTTTTTTGTCCTCTTTGATCAGGTTGATGTGTTTCACGGCCTCGAACAAATGCGCAATCAAAATCGGTGTGTTGAAGTCGTCGTTCATGGCATCGTAGCATTTCTGCTTCCAAGCTGTTACATCAAAATCTGATTTGTTGCCTGTTTTGAGATTGTCAATACTTTCGAGAGCATCCATCAAGCGGTTGTATCCTTTTTCGGAGGCTTGCAAGGCTTCATCACTAAGGTCCAAAATACTAGTGTAGTGTGCCTGCATCATAAAAAACCGAACCACGGATGGTGAGTAGGGTTTGCTCAAAATATTGTTGTTCCCACTAAAAATCTCGGCAGGGTAAATATTATTGTCCGTGGATTTGGACATTTTTCTACCGTTCAAGGTCAGCATGTTGGCGTGCATCCAGTAGTTTACGGGTGATTTTCCGGTACTGGCTTCTGCTTGTGCTATTTCACATTCGTGGTGCGGGAACTTAAGATCCATTCCTCCTCCGTGAATGTCGAAAGTCTCACCCAAATATTTGGTGCTCATGGCTGTACATTCCAAATGCCATCCTGGGAATCCGTCTCCCCACGGGGAAGGCCAGCGCATAATATGTTGGGGTTCTGCTTTTTTCCAAAGTGCGAAATCCTGTGGGTTTCTTTTTTCATCTTGTGCGGTAAGTTCGCGAGTGTTGGTAATCATATCTTCCAACTTTCTACCGCTCAACTTACCGTAATCGTGGTCTTCGTTGAACTTGACCACATCAAAATAAACCGAACCGTTTGCTTCGTAGGCCAATCCTTTTTCAAGAATCTCCTTGATGATCTCAATCTGCTCTATAATATGACCTGTGGCCGTAGGCTCAATACTAGGGGGCAATAAATTGAACAATTGGAGGGTGTTGTGAAAGTCAACGGTGTAACGCTGAACCACTTCCATAGGCTCAATTTGTTCCAGTTTAGCTTTTTTTGCAATTTTGTCCTCACCTTCATCCGCATCATTTTCCAAGTGCCCTGCATCTGTAATGTTGCGAACATAGCGCACTTTGTACCCCAAATGTTTGAAGTAACGAAATATCATATCAAAAGACATAAAAGTACGGCAATTGCCCAAGTGCACATTGCTATAAACGGTGGGGCCGCAGACATACATGCCTACGTGGCCTTCGTTTATGGGTTCGAATACGTCTTTTTTTCCAGTAAGTGAATTATGGATTCGTAAGGTTTGGTCTTTGTACAATTGCATTTAAACGGTTGGTGTTTAAAATTCGGTATCCAAGTTGATGTAGTCCAAAAACTCTCTTCGTGTGGCTTCTTCTTTAAACTTTCCGCCATATTCTGCTGTTACGGTACTACTATCAATATCGCGTATTCCTCTGGAATTTACACAAAGGTGTTTGGCATCGATAACACAGGCAACATCTTCTGTGCCCAATACTTTTTGAAGCTCTTTTACAATCTGGATGTTCATGCGTTCCTGAACCTGAGGTCGCTTGGCGAAATAATCCACAACCCTGTTCATTTTGGAAAGGCCAACCACAGTTCCGTTGGAAATGTAGGCGATGTGCGCCCGTCCTACAATAGGTAGCAAGTGGTGCTCGCAGGTAGAGTAAACCACAATGTTTTTTTCCACCAACATTTCGCCGTACTTGTACTTATTGTCAAAAGTGGACGATTTTGGTTTTCTATCAGGATGCAATCCGCCAAAAATTTCCTGTACATACATTTTGGCTACTCGTTTTGGGGTACCCTTTAAACTGTCGTCATCCAAATCGAGGCCGAGGGTAAGCATAATTTCCCTGACGCTTTTCTGTATTCTTTCGATTTTTTCTTCGTCGCTCAACACAAAAGCATCCTCTCTTAATGGTGTGTCCGATGAGGAACCTACGTGGTCGTTTCCTCTTTCTTCATATTGTTCTTCCAATGCCTGCTCTAGTTTCATAGCTATTGCTTAAAGTGAGCAAAGATATACATTAATGACCGATTTAACATCTGGTATCAAGGGTTTGACAACATAAATTATTGTTAAGGCAGATAGCACGGTACTTTTATAATGCCCAAACCTACAGTCTTTTATGTTTAGAGCTTTCGCAACGACCTTATTATTACTTTTATTTTGGCAGACTGCGCAAACGCAGGTTGCTCAAGATTGTGCGGATGCAATTCCCATATGCAGTAATACACCCATCAATGGTGGAACCAATGGTTTGGGTACTGATGATTTTAATGGTGCGGCTTCCAGTGGGTGTTTGGAACAGACTACTACGGGTGCCATTGAATCCAATTCGGCGTGGTATAGATTCACGACCGCAGAGGCAGGTCAGTTGGGCTTTAATATTGGTCACAACAGTAACGAAGATTGGGATTTTGCGCTTTACCGTTCGAGTGATTGCAGCAATTTAGGAGAGCCTGTTCGTTGTAATTTTTTTGATAATAGCGAAAACACCAGTTTTATCGGAGTAGGGGAAGACCCTACTGGCAATGAGGATTCGGTGCACTACGAGGATTGGCTTCAAGTGGAAGCAGGCGAGGACTACTACCTTTTTATCAATAATTTCAGCAACTTAAATTCAGGGTTTTCCATTCAGTTTACGGGAAATATTTGGGTAGACTATCCGAATAATGCTTTGGATTGTTCCATAGTAAGCAACTTGTTGGGGCCACCAATAGCTGCCTGTGAGGGAGACAATGTGGTTTTGGATGCTACTACTTCAGGAGCAATCAGTTACGAGTGGTACCGCGATACAGGAAGTGGTTATCAATTGATTGCGGGCGCCAATGGGGCAACACAAAACGTTCAAAATTCTGGGCAATACCGTGTCGTGGTAGCTACATCCGCAGAACGTATTGTTAGCGATGTGCAAGTTGGTTTTAATGAGGTGCCGATTACAGGAACAGTTTCGGATGAAACTTTTTGTTATGAGGTTGATATGACCTTTGATTTGAACAGCAAGAATGCCGAAGCATTAGGAGGTATGGACCCAGATGATTTTGTGGTCAGTTACCATAGTTCACAAACCGATGCAGATGCAGGGGTTCATCCTTTGGAAAAACAATACATGTTGACTGGCGCTTCCGAAACGTTTTACGTCCGAACCACCTCTTTGGCAAATCCCGAATGTTATGATGCCTCCCAAAGCTTTGCTTTGAATGTCATTGAAACCCCAGTGTTGCGTTTTGATGAACAAGCGGTGCTATGTGAGGCTGTGGGAAGTTTGGAAATTGGCGAAACCCAACCCGATACAAGCTATACCTATCAATGGAGTACGGGGGAACAAACACCGTCCATTATGGTTTCCGAAGCAGGAGAATATACTTTGACGGTAACCAATCAATCCAACGGAATGGTTTGCGAAGCCAGCAGAACGGTATCTGTGGAAGTTTCCACAATGCCGATGATCTCAAGTATCGATATCAAAGATATGAGTGCCAACAATACGGTAACCATCAATATGGAAAACAATGGTGTGTATGAATATAGTTTGGATGGCGGCGATTATCAAAACAGCAATGTTTTTAGCAGTGTTCCTCCGGGAGTGCATACAGTGAGCATGCGAGATCCCTATGGTTGTGGTGTGGTCGAGGAAGATATTGTGGTGGTAGGATATCTGGCCATATTTTCACCCAATGGTGATGTACTGAACGAAACTTGGCAAATTGAAGGTCTTTCCACCCTAGACTCACCGATTGTTACGATTTACGATCGCTACGGAAAACTTATCAAACAAATGACCGAGTTTGATTCTGGATGGGACGGAAGTTTTCAGGGAAAACCTTTGCCATCCACTGATTACTGGTTCAAGTTAACCTATGTTGATAATGATGGCAACCGAACCTTTGCCAAATATTTACAGAGTCATTTTTCATTAAGGCGGTAAGCAGTTGTCCGTTGGTCGATTATGTGCAAATTTCTTCGATGAACACATACTAAAACCTGGAATTCGAGAGTTATAATGGTTATAAGTAGCATAACCAATAGCCCCAAAATTCTATGAGAGCTCTATTTAGCGCTATCTGTTGCTTTTTTCTATTCCAAGTAGTTAGCGCACAAAACTCCCCAGATTGTAGAACAGCAATTCCTGTTTGTGCCGATGCGCCCATTTTGGGAACCACTGATGGTAGTGGCGATATTGACGATTTTGATCCAGAGGTAATCACCCAAACAGGTTGTTTGGAAAAGGGAAGTGTGAGTTCGGCCAATATTGAGAACAATACAGAGTGGTATGTGTTTCGAGCAGGTACGGATGGTCAAATTGGTTTTGATATTGAAGCATTGCCCGTAAATGCAGGAGGCCCAATTACCGCTGAGTGGGATTTTGCGCTGTACGGCCCTTTTGATGAAACTTCCAACGAAAATTTTTGTACGATAATCGGGGATGGAAGTGCTCAGCCCATTCGATGTAATTACGAGTATAATGAAACCAACTACACAGGTATAGGTGTCAATCCCATTGATGGTCGAGAGGGAGCCCCTTTTGTAAAAGGAAGTCAGAACACTTATGATGAATGGTTGAATGTAAGACAGGGAGAAATCTACTATCTCTACATTAATAACTACAATACCAACTTTGATGATGAACCTGAGTCCTTTATGTTGACTTTTACTGGTACTTCTATAGATGAAGATCAAGATAATGCCTTGGATTGTACCCTCCGTGATGAGTTTTTAGGGTTTGATATTGTGGCCTGCGAGGGGGATCCGGATATTGTGCTTAGTGCATTGAATTCACCTGTAGGACCAAGTATTGCAAATATTACATGGGAGTTGGACGCGGATGACGATGGTACTTACGAAACGGTTTTGGCCACTGGGGCTGGGCAAACCGAGTTAACGGTATCAAGTCCAAATTCAGGGCGTTATCGTGTCACCATCGAATCAACATTTGGGACTACTATATCAGATGATATATTGATTACGTTTTACGGAGTACCGGAATTGGATGAAGTTCGGGTTATTGATGATTTTGTGAACAGCGACCAAACCGACCCGTACAATGTTGAGATAGTTCCATTGGGTGATGGCAACTACGAATACGCTATAAATGGGGGTGAATTTCAGGACGATCCTGTTTTTCGAGATGTTCCTCCTGGAATAAATACGGTAGTGATCAATGATAAAAATGGTTGTGGTACCACAGAACCTATTGAATTCTTGGTCGTAGGTTATCCCAAGTTCTTTACTCCGAACAACGATGGTGTCCACGATAATTGGATGGTTTATGGTGTTGAGGAACTTGTGAACCCAATGGTCTATATTTTTGATCGCTTTGGTAAACTATTAAAGCAAATCGATGTGAATGTTGGATGGGATGGTACTTTCAACGGGCGGAACATGCCGTCTTCCGATTATTGGTTCCGATTGGAATATGAACGTGACAATGAGGGGGTGATGGTCGCCAAGTCGGTTCGAAGACACTTTTCACTTGTTCGCTAAAAAAAAGGCTAGAATTTCTTCCAGCCTTTGTGCTATTTCTTTATTGAATACGTCATTCTTAGTTCATTTTCAGAATCTCATCATGTTTATTATGAGAACCTGAAACAAGTTCAGGTTGATGAAACTACATTTTAGGTAGCCTCCTATTATTAAGCATTATTCTAGAACTTTAGGGTATATCCCAACGCTATATTGGTATTTCTTCTATTTACAAGTGCTGCACTGTCAATACCTCCATCAAAAAAGTAGGAATTCGTGTCCTGTTCCGTTCTGCTGTAGGCCAAATCCAATCGACTTGCTCCAAAATTATATCCGATACCTGCGGAAAATCCGTTAAGGTCGCCAACAAAATCACTGTTGGCATAGGGGCTTTCTTCATAGCGGTAACCAGCTCTTAGGCTAACTTGCTCTATGCGGTATTCTCCTCCCAAACGGAAAGAGTTGACGGCTCCAAGTGTACTTCCTATAAAATCATTTTCTGAAGCGAAATTTGGGTCGCCGGTAGGCCTAAGCTCTGCTTTGGACATATCTTGGTAAGAATAATCTAAACTGATAAGACCTTCCTTTCCAAATACCAGCGCCAAGCTTCCGGTATACTTTCCGGGTGTTTTTATGCGGTATTCATCATATAGGTTAACAATGCCAAAGTTGATAAAGTCTATATCGGAAACGGCCAAATTGGAATTGATGCGCTGAGATGTGTCATCGGTCAACGTATACCACGTTGGTGACTGGTAGCTGCCTCCTAAACGAATTGCTTGGTTTACTTTGGCAATGGCTCCTAAGCTAAATGAAAAACCATAGCCTTCTGTATGCAATAAGTTGTCAAAAGATGCAAACTGGATAGGGGAGTCGGTGTCATAACCATCTTCGTCCAAGTATGTGACTTTATCGTACAACACATTGTGGAAGTTTAAGGAAGCACCGATGTACAGGTTGTCCTCATATTGCGTGGCAAAATTGAAGGTGAACTTGCTGTTGTATCCGGAAGTGTTCTGCAGATAGCGTTGGTTAACGTTTCCATATTGTGCATTGGAAAAATATGAGGTGTTTGCATCATCGTCTTCAACAGGCTCGATTATCCCAGCCTGAAAACCAAGAAACGCTTGTTGTGCCGAGTACCCCAGGCTGGCTCCAATATCGAGATAGGCATCTTCGATAAATTCTCCCTCTTGGGTGCGCAATGGCCCCAATGGCTCTCCTTGGGCAAAATTGAGGAAATAATTGTCAATTCCCACAGGTGTGTTGCCTCTTGCGATAAATTCGTTGTCATAATTTTGTACCAAATCATAATTGAAAGCCAATGCAATTTTCTTCCAAGGGCTATCGGTCGATGAGTTGAATACGAACACCCCGCCCGCTTGGTTAAAATCCAAAGAGTTTGAGGTGGTGTTGCTTATGGTATTGCCGTATAGGGCATCGTTGTTTCTATGGTAATTGGAAAGCGTGAATCCTATCTCGCTAAAACTGAATACCGCAGATCCTGCCGGGTTTATGTTTAAGGCAGACAAGTCGCCGCCCAAGGCTCCAAATGCACCGCCCATAGCTTGAAACCTTGCGGTCCCTTGCAGGTTTTCCGTACTGTAGCGCAATACGTCATCAATGGTCTGTGCGCTAGCGAAAGTGCATGCCAATACCATTATGAAAGTTGAGATTCTTTTCATTTTTTATGATTTTTGTTTATCAAAATAGTTTGTGGGAATTATGGTCTACCGCCGCCACGACCACCTCTGCTACCTCCCGAAGAACGTGACCCCCCGGAAGAACGTGAGCCGCCAGACGATCTGCTGACACCTGAGGATCGTGATGCTCCTGAAGACCTACTTACCCCTGAGCTTCGAGAGCTGCTTCCTGAACTTCTATAGCTGCCGCTAGATCTGCTGCTTCTTGAAGAACCACTGCTTCGGTACCCTCTAGAACTTGATCCACTGGAAAAACGGTTGTAACTTCTACTGCTCGGTGAATAACTTCTGGAAGAAGAACTGCTTCTATTGTAGCTTCTACTGCTTCTTGTGGAAGGCGTGGTGCCATATGAGCGGCTGCTTCTGGAACTTCCGCTATAATTTGGAGAAGTTCTAGTACTTCTGCTAGTTCTGTAATTTCTATTTCTGGCAACGGCGTCTGCGCTTACAGACCTTCTAACGTTTGACCTATTGTTATAGCCTCTTGAGCTTCTGCTGGCCAAATTATTGCTACGGGAAACGTTGTTGTTGGAACGTCCACTGTTATTTCTAAACCTACTGGTGTATCCACTGTTTCTAGACGAAAGTGTGGTTCCTGGTATGCGGGAAGAATAACCTCTACGTCCTCTCATGTAGGCGTAACCTCCACCATAATAACCTCTGTTGTAGTAGGGACGGTTCCAGTAACCACCGTAGTAGCCACCCCAGCCGTAGTATCCACCCCATCCGAAGCCAGCACCAGCCCAGCCCCATCCGGCGTTCCAACCCCATCCGGTATTCCAGCCCCAGCCAGCATTCCAGCCCCAACGGTTAAATCTCCAGGGGTTGTTCCAGCCCCAGCCGTAATATCCGCCCCAGCCCCAGCCAGTATTCCATAACCAAGGATCGTTCCAAGCGCCCCAGCCCCAGCTGTTATCATAGACGTTGATAGAAACGTTGGTGGGATTGTCTCCCCAACCAGGGTTGCCAGTGTAATTGTTATTATAGGCGAAGTAATCGGTTTGTTCGCCATAAGGAATCGTATCGTTTTGCGTTTGACTCGAATAACTATCGACATCGGTAAAAACTTCGCTGTCCAAAATTTCACCATATTCGCTTGCTTTGTCACCAAAATAGTCTCCGTAGATATTATTTTCTTGCTCTTCTATTCTGACAGCTTGGGCGTTTTTCTTTTCAACACCGACAACACGGTTATTGGAAGAATAGATGCCGTCATCATAATAAGAGGCTTGTTGATAGGAACCACAAGAAGCCATAAAGAGGGCAGTGACCATCAATATGGAAGGGGTTCGTAATTTTTTATGGAGTAAAGACTGTAACATGGCGCAATTTTTATTGTTGAACATACTAAAAATAATTAGTTTTACCCAATCATTTCACTACTAAAGACACAAGTTTTGTGCCAAACTTCAATACATGGGTAAAAATTTAACGAGCAGAGCAGAAGATTATTCCAAATGGTATAACGAACTAGTTGTAAAGTCGGATTTGGCTGAAAACTCAGGGGTTAGGGGATGTATGGTGATCAAACCCTACGGATATGCTATTTGGGAAAAGATGCAGGGACAGTTGGATAAAATGTTCAAGGAAACTGGTCATGAAAATGCATACTTTCCATTGTTCATTCCAAAATCCTATCTGAGCAAGGAAGCGAGCCACGTGGAAGGTTTTGCCAAGGAATGTGCTGTTGTTACGCATTACCGATTAAAGAATGCCGAAGACGGTAGTGGAATAGTAGTGGATGAAGATGCAAAGTTGGAAGAAGAGCTTATTGTACGTCCAACATCCGAAACCATAATTTGGGATACGTTTAGAAAATGGGTACAATCTTATCGTGACTTGCCACTTAAAATAAATCAGTGGGCCAACGTAGTACGATGGGAGATGAGAACGCGCCTTTTTTTAAGGACCACAGAGTTTTTATGGCAAGAGGGTCACACCGCGCACACCACCAAAGAAGAGGCAATGGAAGAAGCCGAGCTGATGATGAACATTTATGCCGAATTTGCTGAAAAATATATGGGTGTTCCCGTGATAAAAGGTACCAAAACGGAGAGTGAGCGATTTGCAGGGGCAGAGGAAACCTATTGTATAGAAGCCTTGATGCAAGATGGAAAAGCCTTGCAAGCGGGTACCTCACACTTTTTGGGTCAAAATTTTGCAAAGGCTTTTGATGTAAAGTTTGCCAGCAAAGAAGGTAAGCAAGAATATGTTTGGGCCACCTCTTGGGGAGTGTCCACCAGATTGATGGGAGCCTTGGTAATGACTCATAGCGATGATAACGGCTTGGTACTGCCTCCTAAATTAGCGCCAATTCAAGTAGTAATTGTTCCTATATATAAAGGACTGGATCAATTGGATGCCATTTCGGAAAAAGTGGAGCCGTTGGTGAAGGAATTACGTGATAAGGGGGTTACCGTAAAATATGATACCCGAGATACACACAAACCTGGTTTTAAGTTCAATGAATATGAATTGAAAGGTGTTCCGGTACGTTTGGCGGTAGGTCAACGGGATTTGGCCAATGGAACTTTTGAAGTGGCGCGAAGAGATACCTTGACCAAGGAAATTGTAAAAGCCGATGAGGTGGTGGATAAAGTAGTGTCTCTAATGGATGAGATTCAAGAAAACATCTTTAACAAAGCACTGGATTATAGAAAAAGTCATATTACAGAGGTGAATTCCTATGATGAGTTTAAAAAAGTGATCAAAGAAAAAGGTGGATTTGTGTCTGCGCATTGGGATGGAACTGCGGAGACCGAGGATAGGATAAAAGATGAGACCAAGGCTACAATTCGCTGTATTCCCTTGGATGCAAAAAAGGAAGAAGGAAGGTGTATAGTGACAGGAAAATCATCTGTTCAGCGGGTGTTGTTTGCAAAGGCCTACTAGAGAGGGTGCAAAAAATAATAATTACTGTTGCAAGACTTAAAAATAGTTGTATTTTTGCATCCGCAATTATGCAACCATACGGCCCGTTCGTCTAGGGGTTAGGACGCCAGGTTTTCATCCTGGTAAC
>TARA_R110002012_G_scaffold60307_14_pt1 | contig 47139 bp, 41 predicted proteins | sample TARA_R110002012 | Tara Oceans TARA_R110002012 (sample SAMEA4396515) | marine metagenome | biome: Westerlies Biome; feature: [DCM] deep chlorophyll maximum layer (ENVO:01000326); material: water (ENVO:00002006), including particulate matter (ENVO:01000060) such as... | depth 40 m
TGCAACACAGGTTCGGTATACCCCGACGGCTGCTCTCGCCCTTTCAACACCAAATCGCACGCGGCCTGAAATGCAATACCATCGAACCCTGGTGCCATAGGACGGTACAGCGGGTCACCGGCATTCTGACGGTCGACCACAGCGGCCATTTTCTTCAATCCAGCCACAACCTGTTCCTCCGAAATCACCCCGTGATGCAACCAATTCGCCAACGCCTGCGCCGAAATCCGGCAGGTCGCGCGGTCTTCCATAAGGCCCACATCGTGGATGTCCGGCACCTTTGAACATCCGACGCCCTGATCGACCCAGCGTACAACATAACCCAAAATTCCTTGGGCGTTGTTTTCGATCTCTTGCGTAATTTCGGTATCCGAGAGGTTACGCCCCTGCAAAACAGGGATGTCCAACAGCGTGTCCAAGGTGGCGCGTGCACCGCCCGCCTTTATTTCTTCCTGACGCGCCAAAACATCTACCTGATGATAATGCGTCGCGTGCAGCGTCGCCGCCGTGGGCGACGGCACCCATGCACAGTTAGCACCGGCCTTTGGGTGACCGATCTTGGCTTCCAGCATCGCTTCCATCATGTCGGGCATTGCCCACATGCCCTTGCCGATCTGCGCCTTTCCCTGCAACCCGCAAGCCAGACCGATATCAACATTACGGTCCTCATAGGCGCTGATCCACGCGGCATTCTTCATCTCGCCTTTCGGCACCATCGGCCCGGCTTCCATCGACGTGTGAATCTCGTCACCTGTGCGATCAAGAAAACCAGTGTTGATGAATGCGACCCGCGACTTGGCCGCGCGGATACATTCCGCCAGATTTGCCGAAGTGCGTCGCTCTTCGTCCATGATGCCGAGTTTTACGGTATGCGCCGGCAGGCCCAACGTCTTTTCTACATGGTCAAATATCTCATCGGCAAAAGCGACTTCCGCCGGGCCATGCATCTTGGGTTTCACGACATACATCGACCCCACCACGGAATTGCGGATGCCGTCTGTCTTTTTCAAGTCGTGCATGGCGATGAGCGTCGTGATCATCGCGTCCATCAGCCCTTCGCCTATCTCTGCCCCGTCGCGGTCCAAAATAGCCGGGTTTGTCATAAGATGACCAACATTGCGGATCAACATCAACGACCGCCCCTTGAGAGTAACCACTGACCCATTCGCGCCGGTATATTCCCGGTCAGGGTTCATCTTGCGGGTTACGTTTCGGCCACCCTTTTCAAATGTCTCCGACAGATCGCCTTTCATCAGGCCCAGCCAATTACCATAGGCCACAACTTTGTCTTCCGCATCGACTGCCGCAACGCTGTCTTCGCAGTCCATGATGGTGGACATGGCCGATTCAAGCACCACATCTGAAACGTTCGCCGCATCGGTCTTACCGATGGCGTGCTCAGCATCCACTTGAACTTCAATATGGAGCCCGTTGTTTTTCAACAAAATAGCATCGGGCTTCTCTTCCGAGCCGCGATAGCCGATGAACTGATCCGCGAATTTCAAGGCAGGCACCAAAGCTCCTTGCTGCACGCTATACCCATCAACATCCGCATGGCTGCCAGACGCCAAAGGAACGGCCTCATCAAGAAACGCCTTGGCCCGCGCTACGACGCGGGCACCGCGCTGCGCGTCATAGGCTTTGCCCTGCGGCAGATCCCCCAACGCATCAGTACCGTAAAAGGCGTCATACAAGCTTCCCCACCGCGCATTGGCAGCATTCAACGCAAAACGTGCGTTCGTGATCGGCACAACCAGTTGGGGCCCTGGCACCATGGCAATCTCGGGATCTACGTTCATCGTATCAATCGAAAATCTGGAGCCCTCGGGCACCAGATAACCGATTTCACGCAAAAATGCCGTATAGCTATCAGCATCGTGCTGTTTACCAGCGCGGTCTTTGTGCCATGCGTCCACCTTGGCCTGCATATCTTCTCGGACGTTCAACAAATCGCGGTTCTTCGGCCCTAGTGTGTGGACCAGATCGGAAAAACCAGCCCAGAATGCTGCCGGATCAACGCCGGTACCCGGTAAAGCCTGACCTTCTATAAAGGTGACAAGTTCATTTGCGACCTGAAGGCCATTCTTATCCGTTCTGTTGGTCATCTAAAGCTTCCTTGCTGCGCTGGCACTTATTCAACGTAGGCTTAAGGGCTAAGCCGGGAATGAGCAAGCTGTTTTGGTAAAGTAATATTACCAAATAGTCGCTTCAGATTTGATCGCAGATCGGCGTGTCACCTTCTTACGGGCCAGCTAATACAAAAAAAGCAGGCTCCCAATTAAGAGAGCCTGCCTGAAAAATATAACTTGCTTAAATATCTACAGAAAAAAAGTTGCTTAAAATTTCTTGTTATTCTCATTGGCCCCAGGTGTAACAGTATCGTCAGGCGCGATAGGTGTTTCAGGACGCGAGGCCGGCGCGTAGGCTTCCGAATTTCCCGACGTGTCCTGAACTGTAGAAGACCCGATGTCTGCGTCGCGACCGTTACCCCACATAAATAAAGTGACTACCAAAACAGCAAGAACCGCAAAAAGCATTGCGCCCTTGATGCCCAAAAGCGAAGGTTTATGCTCTTTTTCCTGCTTATGTGTGTTTGTGTCGGGTGCCGACATAAGCTTTCTCCTTTGTTAGGTGGGTACATCACCTTCGTGAGGTGGGTACATAACCTTCTAACGGCTCACCTTGCGTGGCTGCTGTTGGAGGATTAACTTGAGGACTGGACATCTGGTTCCACGATAAAGGAAAAAATATGAGTGATGCTGCACCTCAGACGATATATCTGGCCGACTACACGCCATTCGGCTTTACTATCGACAGTGTAGAACTTCACTTTGATTTGAGACCGCATCAAACACGCGTCAATAGCCGCATTGCATTTCGCCCCAATCCACAAGCAACGGATCGCACCTTCTTTCTGCATGGTGAAAACCTGTCTCTGATCGGTGCCACCATTGACGGTGCCCCCGTCTCCCCTGACGTGACCCCACAAGGGCTAACCTGCGATGTGCCGGATGCGCCTTTCATCTGGGAAGCAGAGGTCGAGATCGACCCCAAAGGCAATACCGCTCTAGAGGGGCTATATATGTCGAACGGGATGTATTGCACTCAGTGTGAGGCCGAAGGCTTTCGCAAAATCACCTATTACCCCGATCGCCCCGATGTCATGGCCGTGTTTACTGTCACGATAAACGGCCCTCACCCGGTGTTGTTGTCGAATGGAAACCCCACCTCGATGGGAGACGATGAAGCAACCTGGCATGACCCATGGCCAAAGCCTGCCTATCTGTTTGCACTGGTTGCAGGTGAGCTGGTCGCCCATTCTGACAGCTTTACCACCATGTCCGGGCGTCAGGTCGCGCTGAATCTTTATGTCCGCCCTGGCGATGAGGGAAAGTGCGCGTTTGGCATGCAGGCCCTGAAGCGCAGCATGAAATGGGATGAGGACGCGTACGGGCGCGAATACGACCTGGATCTGTTCAATATCGTTGCTGTCGATGACTTCAACATGGGTGCCATGGAAAACAAAGGGCTGAATATTTTCAACTCTTCTGCCATTCTGGCTAGCCCCGAAACCAGCACTGATATGAACTTTGAAAGGATCGAGGCAATTATTGCGCACGAATACTTTCACAACTGGACAGGTAACCGGATCACCTGCCGCGACTGGTTTCAGCTGTGCCTCAAGGAAGGCCTGACGGTATTCCGCGACAGTCAGTTTACGTCTGACATGCGATCGGCCCCGGTGAAACGCATCAGTGACGTTATTGATCTGCGGGCCCGTCAATTCCCCGAAGACCAAGGCCCCTTGGCCCACCCAGTGCGGCCCGAAAGCTTTCAGGAAATCAATAACTTCTATACCGCAACTGTCTATGAAAAAGGGGCCGAGGTAATCGGCATGCTCAAGCTGTTGGTGGGCGATAAAGCCTACTCGGACGCGCTTGACCTCTATTTCGACCGCCACGATGGTCAAGCCTGCACGATCGAAGATTGGCTGCGCGTATTCGAGGATACCACAGGCCGCGATCTGACGCAGTTCAAACGCTGGTACAGTCAGGCCGGTACGCCGCATCTGTCTCTAACAGAAGACTGGCAACATGGCACGCTGACCTTAAATTTCAAGCAACATACCCCCGCCAGCGCCGCTACACCCGCGCCGCAACCCCACGTTCTGCCCATAGCAGTAGGCTTGATCGGCCAAGACGGCGACGAGGTGGAGGAAACCAGAATACTCGAGATGACCGAAGCCGAACAGAGCTTTGTCTTCGATGATTTAGGCACGCGGCCGATAACCTCTATTCTTCGCGGCTTTTCGACACCGGTGGTATTAAAACAGCAATTGTCCGACGCCGACCGCGCCCATCTGCTTGCCCACGACACTGACCCCTTTAACCGTTGGGAACAGGGACGCATGCTGGCATTCGGGTCGCTATTGGCGATGATCCGCGATGGCAAGTCGCCTAACCCTGACTGGTTGGCCGGTGTCCGTTCCGTTATCAGCGACGAAAGCCTCGACCCTGCATTTCGTGCATTGGTGCTGGGCCTGCCGTCGCAGTCTGATCTTGCGCGCGCACTTGCCGATGCTGGCGATACTCCGGACCCTGATATCATTTATGCCGCCGTCGAAGCGACCCGTAGCGCAATGGCGAAATCCTACGATGACCTTGTGCCTACGCTTTACCGTCGGCACACTGTGGACGCAGACTATGAACCTGATGCTGCGCAGTCAGGCAAAAGATCACTTGCCAATGCGGCCCTGTCACTCTTGACCCGCAATGACGGCGCTAAGACGGCGCAAAAACAATACAACGGTGCTGACAATATGACCCAGCAGCTAAGCGCCTTGGCCAACCTGATACGCTCAGGTCATGGTAAAAAGGCTGTGCAAGCATTTGAAAACCAATGGAAGAATGATCGCTTGGTCATGGACAAATGGTTCGGCCTGCAAGTGATGGAAGCCGATCCCGAAGATGCCCACGAGGTTGTGCAGACATTGACAGAGCACCCAGATTTCAACTGGAAAAACCCAAACCGGTTCCGCGCCGTTTTCGGCAGTTTTGCTGCACATCACGCAGGGTTTCATCACGCCAGTGGTGTGGGATACCGGCTATTGGCCGATTGGCTGATCAAGCTTGATCCACTGAACCCGCAGACTACCGCGCGAATGTGTGCCGCTTTTCAGACATGGCAGCGCTATGGTGCCGATCGACAGGCGCTGATGAAAACCGAAATTGATCGTATCCTTGCGCAACCTGATCTGTCACGCGACACCACAGAAATGTTAACCCGTATCCGGAGAGCCTGACCTATGCGACCTATCTTACTTATCACCGGCGCTTCCGCAGGTATCGGTGCCGCGTGCGCCAAGCTAGCCGCGCCCGACTATGATCTTGTGTTAAATTACCGCTCTGACAAGGCCGGTGCCGAAGCCGTAGCGCGCGAGGCCGAGACCAAGGGTGCACGTACACTGATCTGTCAAGGCGATGTCGCAGTCCCCGAAGACGTGGCCCGTATATTCACTGAGATTGATCGCCATTACGGGCGGCTTGACGCGCTGATCAATAATGCAGGCATCGTAGATGCCGTCGCGACCGTCGCGGAAATGGATCATGCCCGGCTTAAACGCATGTTCGACGTCAACGTTATCGGCGCGATGATGGTGGCGCAGGCTGCGGCCGCGCGTATGACCAAACAGGGAAGCGGTAGTATCGTCAATATGGGGTCGATCGCGGCGCGACTGGGGTCAGCCAACGAATTTGTCGATTACGCAGCTTCTAAAGCGGCAATTGATGCATTTACCAAGGGGCTGGCAAACGAAATCGCAGCCACCGGCGTTCGGGTCAATGCCATCCGCCCTGGCCTGATCGACACCGAAATTCATGCCAAGGCCGGCGTGCCGGATCGGGCGCAGAACCTATCGAAAAACATCCCGATGCAGCGGGTCGGTTCAGCCGAGGAGGTCGCCAAGGCGACGCTCTTCCTGTTATCCGATGCCGCCAGCTATATCACCGGCACCACCTTGGACGTCAGCGGCGGACGTTAGTGACCGACGAATTTCGCTACTCGCACCAAGGTCGCAAACCCGGCACGATGATCATTGTGGGATCAATCTGGACGGTGCTGCTTGGCGCGTATATTTGGCTTGATGCCGCGCCGCTGTTGCTAGGGGTGCTTGCGCTTTTCACGTTGCCAGCGCTGTGGGATCAGATCAAAGCACCGACTGCCGGTCTGACGCTGACCTCGACGACGCTGGGCTGGCATAGCGGTATCCGTACCGCTCAGGTCGCGATTACAGAAATAAATCAGGTGCAGCTGGATACGCGGCTGGATTTTTCGGTTCGCGCAACCGTAGTCTTGCGTTCCGGTCGCAAGCTTCGCATTCCTTACGAAGCAACACCGCCGCACCAAGCGCTTGAAGCCCGATTAAATGCGAACGCGATCAAAACCGAAAGGCATCATTTCAGCCTCAAGCAGTGATCGCCACGCGTCTATGCGCTCAGCCCGCCAAGCCTAAAATGCCCTAGGGCCGTGCCTTGGGCCGCGTCGCATCCAGAGGTTTGCAATAAGATTGTCGCTTTAGCCAACGTGACATGTCCATGCGTTTTGCAGGGCTGCGCATCGGGCCCCAATCGGCCGCGACGCCGCGCCCGCCTTGGCCGTAAATCACGCCGTCCCGAGGTACCGTTTTCGCCATGATGCGCACAGCACAGCTTAGGTTAGCAGATCCGTTCTGCAAATCCTCGCCAGTTCCGGCGTTACATTTATACCCCCGTGCCGTCGCGGGTAGAATTTGCAGCAATCCGTACCACAACCCACCACCGCCGACGGCGCGTGCCTTATAGGTGCTTTCGTGTTTCGCCAACGCCGACAAAAACCCCACCCAGAACGCGCGGCGGTCTGCTTCGTTCGCAGTCGGATAAGCCGGACACCAGTCGGCGATGTCGGCGGGTACGATATCGACCAAGGGTTTGCCATGCGATTTGAGTGCCGACAATGCCGTGCGCGTCCACATCGCGTTTCCCCGCTGGTGTTGCCACCGGGTCCGGGGTAAATTCGGTGACCGCGCAGGAGGTGATACGACCTGAATTGACGGTGGCAGCGCCAACGAGATCGCTGGCACCGGGGGGATCTTTGGTGCCCCCGGCTTAGCTAGATCAGGCACCATAGGTGAGGCAACAATACGCCCTGGTGGCGGCCTGACATCATCCTCGCCGAGCGTAGGAGGCAGCGGCTCAGCCTGCTGGGCCGCCCCTTGGGTCGCCGCTGACAAGCCGCACGCAACCACCGCGATTCTGGCCATGCGCGACACGGCGCTGCCCCAGTCTCTGAAATCCATAACGATCTTTTCACCCTTGTTGGCCAACAACAAAGCGGCATCTTGGTCGCCACAGTTGCTCACAATTGAACAATACGACTGATTTTGGCCTCAAACGCTCTTTTCGGAGCTAAAATTATCCTACACCCACCGCAGCAGCGCCATCTTGGTGCCCAAATGGCGGGCCAGTTTATAAGCAGATGACGAGTTACTGATTAACTGGACAAACAATGCTGCAAATCAAAAAGCTTTTCAAACGTAAAGATGCCCCGGTGAGTGTGCACGACACAACGCCCCCGCCGCCGTCAATATTGGCGTTGGCCGAAAAGATCGCCAAGACGAAACGCCAAAGCCGTACCGCACAAGATATGGTCCCCTCGCATTTGTACGAAAGCCTGCGCATCGAATGCCCAGACCCTACAGCCGAGGATAAGCTGCGTGATGAAAACCAGCAATTGGGCCAACGCCTTGTACGACAAGAGAACTGGAAGGATCTGACGCAAGCCATCCAAAACGCGGATGCGGCCAATACGCTGACCCCGGGGTTTATCTCCGTCGCCGAGCTCATCGCTTACGGCGCGCGGGCCGATGTCGTGCTTGCCGCGGAACACGTGATCTCTGAGATCGAAACAGGTGTCGCCAAAGAGCTGTTGAATGGGATCGAAGAGTTCGAACACATTCTGGCCGAAAACCGCGACAATTACGTCATCGCCTGTATCGTTGCCCAGACCCACATCGACATGGGTTGGGCTTGGCGCGGCACAGCTTGGGCCGAAGAGATTCCGCTGCGCAACCTCGAAGCCTATAACGCTCATTTCGATCGCGCGTACGACATCATTGCCCCTTTCATAGACCGTTTTCCAACAAGCCCCCTCGTCGTCGCGACCCACTGCGCGCAGGTTACCGGAGCCGGGGGCAAGACACACAAGATCGCAGACCAATATGAACGGCTGATTGATCTTAACCCGCACAATCCGCGCCCCATGCGGGCTATGGGCACCCATCTATTGCCGCGATGGTTCGGCAGCTACGACCAGCTTGAGCTTGAAGCCCGTCGCACGGCGGCCCGTACCGAACAAATCTGGGGGGCAGGTGGATATACATGGGTCCAGTTTGACGCCATCTCGAACGATGATGTGGCGTGTGCCAATCTTGATCTGCCGTTTTTTATCGATGGTCTACGCGATATCCTGACGCGCTGCCCAACGCCTCACACTGCGAATCTTTTGGCTGCCTATTGTGCAAACACCATAGGTCAGGGTGTCTCGGGGAACGAACAAGCCGATCACATTCGTCGCCAGATTGCTGATTGCACTGAATGGATCGTGCGAGAACATATTACTGAGCTACACCCGATGATCTGGGCCCATGCTGCCCACGGCTTTGACAACAACCTGCACATACGGTCACCGCAAAAATTTGCGGCTTCGGGGCGCGACGATGCGATGCGGATCATGGCGAACCTATTCAAGTCTGAAATAGCAGCCGGAAATAGCATCGTCTTTACAGCAGAAGGCCCGCGCGCCATAGCGACGTAACCCGCCGGGCCCTTTGTCTTTCACGTGCCGATCGTGCACGCACAGAAGCCCCGCGCAACAGGGACCCGTGTTTCAGGTGGGCATCCAGATGCCGACCTGCCCCCTCTTGCAGCACCCCGCCCCCTGTCTTATGACCAAGGAGTTACATTCCAGACGCCAAAGGTGCCCCGATGCTTGACCTGACCTATGATACCCCAAAAGTTCGCACCTTTGCTGGTGCCAAACATGACTGGGAGCTGGTCATCGGTATGGAAGTCCATGCCCAAGTTCTGTCAAATGCCAAGCTTTTTTCAGCCGCTTCGACGAAATTCGGTGCCGAACCAAACAGCAATGTGTCCTTTGTCGACGCAGCCATGCCCGGCATGCTGCCTACGATAAATGAATTTTGTGTCGAACAAGCCGTGCGCACGGGGCTGGGTCTTAAGGCCGAGATCAACCTTGAAAGTGCGTTTGACCGAAAGAACTACTTTTATCCGGATTTGCCACAAGGGTATCAGATTTCGCAGCTCTATCACCCCATCGTCGGCGAAGGCGAAGTGCTGGTTGAAATGGGCGACGGCACCGCAAGGCTGGTGCGCGTAGAGCGAATTCACCTCGAACAGGACGCGGGTAAATCCATTCATGACATGGACCCGAATATGTCCTTCGTGGACCTTAACCGCACTGGCGTCGCCCTGATGGAGATCGTCAGCCGGCCCGACATACGTGGTCCCGAAGAGGCCGCTGCTTATCTGACCAAGTTACGCCAGATTTTGCGCTATCTGGGCACATGTAACGGTGACATGCAGTCAGGTGCCATGCGTGCCGATGTGAACGTATCTATCTGTCTTCCCGGTCAGTATGAAAAATATCAAGCCACCCAAGATTTCAGCCATCTAGGGACCCGCTGCGAGATCAAGAATATGAACTCCATGCGATTCATCCAGCAGGCGATCGAGGTAGAGGCCCGTCGCCAGATTGCGATCGTAGAAGCAGGCGGCGAGGTCGTGCAGGAAACCCGGCTGTTTGACCCGGACAAGCAAGAAACCCGGTCGATGCGGTCCAAGGAAGAAGCGCATGATTACCGCTATTTCCCTGACCCCGACCTGCTGCCGCTGGTTATCGAACAAGCGTGGGTCGACCAAATAGAAGCCACCCTGCCCGAACTGCCTGACGCTAAGAAAGCGCGTTTCATTAACGATTTCGGCCTCAGCGATTATGATGCGTCGGTACTGACTGCTGATCTAGACAGTTCAAGCTATTTCGAAGCGACCGCTCGGGGTCGTGATGGCAAGATGGCGGCGAACTGGGTCATCAATGAATTATTTGGCCGCCTTAAGAAAGATGAGAAGGCCATTACTGACAGCCCCGTGACACCCACACAATTGGGCGGCGTTATCGACTTGATCGCTTCGGATGCCATTTCCGGCAAGATCGCCAAGGATCTGTTCGAGATCGTGTATACTGAAGGTGGCGACCCTGCCGTGATCGTCGAAGAGCGCGGAATGAAGCAGGTCACCGATACTGGTGCCATTGAGGCCGCAGTCGACGACATCATCGCTGCCAACCCCGATCAGGTCGCCAAAGCCCGCGAGAATCCGAAACTGGCTGGCTGGTTTGTCGGTCAGACCATGAAAGCAACTGGCGGCAAGGCCAACCCCAAGGCGGTTAACGAGATCGTTGCAAAAAAGCTAAACAGTTGACCCAGTGGGACGGGACGCAAAAAGCTCCCTGCCCGTTTTCCCTACACGTCCCCTTCGAAAGGTTCGCCCGAAATGAACACTCCTTTCCGGTCTTCCCCCCGCGTTGTGAAACCTGAATGGATCGATTTCAACGGTCACCTGAACATGGCTTATTATTCCGTGCTGATGGATAACGCGGTTGATGATGCCTATGCTAAGATCGGGTTTGGGCCTGAATATCAGAAGCAAGGCTGCACCACCTATGTAGCAGAGTTCCATATCTGCTATGTACGCGAGCTGCATGAGGGCGCGTCAACCTACTGTACTTTTCAGTTACTCGACTTTGACGAAAAGCGGTTTCACAGCTTTATAGAGCTTTGGCACGAAGATGGGTGGCTGGCTGCGACCGGAGAAGCCCTGACACTGCATGTCGATCAATCCGGTCCGCGTGTGGCACCCATGCCCGCTTCGATCCTTGATCAGCTTGAGGCGATGAAAATCGCCCACGCCAGCCTGCCATTTCCGGAACGCGCCGGCCGTAAAATCGGGTTAAAACGCTAAGTCGCGTTCGTGATACAGGATTTTTGGCAGTAATGCTTTCCCCGGTCACCATAGATTGCTAACCTGACCTGACCAACCCGAAAGCGTTTAGATGCCCCGTTACGAATACAAAGTCGTACCTGCCCCCACCAAAGGCCTTAAAGGCAAGAACGTGAAAGGGGCAGAGGCCAGATTTTCACATGCGATCCAAGAGCTTATGAATGGACTTTCAGGCTATGGATGGGAATATCTTCGGGCCGAAACCTTACCATCGACCGAACGGGCGGGTTTGACCGGCTCCACCAAAGAGTGGCGTAATATCCTGGTGTTCCGCCGTCCAAGAGAAACCGACGCAGCCGCTTTCCAGCCTGAGTTACTCCCTGCCCCCTCTGATATACCGCCAGATCCAAAGGTGACGCGGCGCGAGCCTCCGGCCCCTAATCCTATACCTGTGAAGACAGTTACCCCTTATGAAGGGTTGTTTGATGATGAGCATGACGAAGACGACGCCGAGGACGTGGAAACACCCCCCGAGATGCTGAATGCGTTGGCCTCTCGGCGCAAACCTGGCTTAGTAATATCACAAGACCATAGCGACACGTCTGCGTCCGGAGCCCCTGAAGAGCAACCCCCCATTTCAGAAGATCCCGATACCCAACGCTGATCTGGGGTATCCGCTCAAGTCACGTGACTTTATGTGTTCAAATCAAGCGACAACGCGTGAATACGGCCAATCAAGTCCGGCCCCAAAGCATCATGTACCGCACGGTGCCGTGCTAATCGGTTCAAGCCCTTGAAATGGGCCGTGCGAATCTTCACGTTAAAGTGGCTCTCACCACCTTCGCGATGCCCTGCGTGGCCGCGATGGCTTTCGCTGTCGTCGACAACATTTAGTTCAGTCGGGCTAAATGCATCTTCAAGTCGATCGGCAATTTCTTGTGTCACTGACATTTTTTAATCCAGCCCCCTTCAATCTCACGCTGCAAGGTCTAAACTGACCGGCCTGAGTCGGAAAGGTCCATATCATGCCCAAGCCTGATCCCTTTGGATTCGACATGTCTGTGTCGTCCTCCAAAAAGAAAAACCCCCGCGGTCGCCGGGGGATGTCCGGTGCATCCGAGACATCACAGCGCCTCTGTTCCCATGAGGGCTGCCAAGAGCCCGGCAAATACCGAGCCCCCAAAGCGCCAGACGTGCTGGATGATTATTTCTGGTTTTGCCAGCAGCACGTTCGCGAGTACAATCTTAAATGGAATTTCTTCGATGGAACCACCGAGGCCGAGTTAAACGCCCAGATGTCCAAGGACAAAGTATGGGAACGCTCGACGAAACCGTTGGGCGATCCTGAGGCCCGCGCCTGGGCCAGACTAGGCATCGAGGATCCACATCAGGTGCTTGGCAAAAATGCCACACAAAATCCTGGAAAAGGCCCTGCCGCAGGGCGCCGCCTGCCCCCGACTGAACGCCGCGCCATAGAAATTCTGGAAGCAAAAGACACGTGGACAAAACCCCAAGTCCGCAAAGCGTATAAGGCACTTATTAAGGTTTTACATCCTGACATGAACGGAGGGGACCGCAGCCAGGAAGAACAGCTTCAGGAAGTTGTGTGGGCGTGGGATCAACTTAAAGGCAGCCGCAACTTTAAGGATTGAACTGCTTTTGAGCATCAGGCCGAGGGCATCGGCCTTACATATTACCACTTCCGGGGGCGCTGCTGGATATCACATCGCCCCTTAATCTAAACCCTCTGATCCGAGACTTTGCCTTAGGTTGATTTGGCTCTTTCCCTCACGCTCAGGAAAGATATGTTGCCTACCAAAGCTGTGGCGCTCTTGTGCCACAAGACAAAGAATAAAGCATGAAGGACGCATAGAATATGGCCGAGACCTCATTGGAACTCAACGCAAAGCCCACCAAAGAGATCTCGGTTCGCGAAGTCTTTGGCATCGACACCGATATGATCGTGCACGGGTTCGAGGAACGCACCAGCCGCGTCCCTACATTGGACAGCACCTATAAGTTCGATCCGGATACGACTTTGGCCATTTTGGCGGGTTTCAATCACAATCGCCGTGTCATGATCCAAGGGTATCACGGCACCGGCAAATCCACCCACATCGAACAGGTCGCGAGCTTGCTCAATTGGCCTTGCGTGCGCGTCAACCTTGATAGCCATATCAGTCGGATCGACCTGATCGGCAAGGACGCGATCAAGCTCAAAGACGGCAAGCAGGTCACTGATTTTCAAGAAGGTATCCTGCCGTGGGCCTTGCGTAACCCGACCGCGATCGTGTTCGATGAGTACGATGCCGGTCGCGCCGACGTGATGTTCGTGATCCAGCGCGTGCTGGAAGTCGACGGCAAACTGACCTTGTTGGACCAGAACCAGGTGATCGAACCGCACCCCTATTTTCGCATTTTCGCCACCGCCAATACTGTGGGCTTGGGCGACACGACGGGTCTCTACCATGGTACGCAACAGATCAACCAAGGTCAGATGGACCGCTGGTCGCTGGTGGCAACCTTGAACTATCTCAGCATCGACGCTGAAACCCAGATCGTTTTGTCGAAAAACCCGCATTATAATACCGATAAGGGTCGTAAGACGATCAAACAAATGGTCACCGTTGCCGATTTGACGCGCACGGCCTTCATGAATGGCGATCTTTCCACCGTAATGTCGCCGCGTACAGTCATCGCATGGGCACAAAACGCGGAAATCTTCCGTAACATCGGCTATGCCTTCCGCCTGTCCTTCCTGAACAAATGTGACGAACTCGAACGCCAGACCGTTGCCGAGTTTTATCAGCGACTGTTCGACGAGGAGCTTCCTGAAAGCGCTGCAAGCGTAAGCCTTGGGTGAAGCAGTACATTCTATAGGCCTTTGCGCTGCTTCGGTATTTTGCGAAGTCCAACGCCGGGGTCCCTTATCTGCCGACCGCCCATTGTCGGCTTTCGCGCACGACCCGTTGTCTTGGGCACGCTACAAACTAAACCCGCTCTTGCGGGCGCCGCCCGGTCAATGTCTTGTAGGGAGGTGAGCAGTGCCCCTAATCTGCGCTATGGGAAGGTGTTTGAAACACTAGTCCAAACCTGCGAAAGTTTTACCCATGACCCACCGGCGACGCGAGACCTGAAATGAGCAAATCTTCCGACAATCCCGCCGACGCTTTTAAAAAGGCCTTGGCTGAAGCGACAAAAGTCATGTCGCATGATCCCGAATTGACGGTAAGCTATTCGGTGGATCCGTCAGGCCTGTCGGGTGATGCAATGCGACTGCCGCAGGTAAGTCGCCGCATGACCCGTGACGAAGTTCTTTTGGCGCGGGGCACGGCAGACGCACTGGCGTTAAACCGGCGCTATCACAATGGTCAGACACACTCGAAATACCTGCCCGCTGGCGATATGGCCCGAGAGCTGTATGAAGCGATGGAAACCGCACGTTGCGAAGCGGTAGGGGCGCGAGACATGCCAGGTACCGCTGGCAATATCGACGCAAAAATCAAGCATGATTCCCTGCGCAAGGGATATGATCAGGCCAAACAACCCAGCGACGTCCCGCTGCCAACCGCTGCAGGGTATCTGGTGCGCCATTTGGCCACGGGTCGCGATCTGCCCGCGGGGGCCGCCAACGCAATGGAATTGTGGCGCGGGTATATCGAGGATCAGGCCGGGGCCACGTTGGAGACCCTGAACGACACCTTGGATGATCAGGCGGCCTTTGCGCGTTTTGCCCGCAAGATGATCTTGGACCTAGGCTATGGCGATCAATTGGGCGATGACCCCGATCAATCGGATGAAGACCAAGACGAGGCCCAAGAAGAAGGCACCGAGGAAGAGCAAGATCCGGACAGCACCGGTGACGACGACCAAGACGACGATCAGGCAGAGGCGTCCCCCGAGCAGTCGCAAGAACAGCAGCAAGACGAATCCCAGGCGCAGGTGTCGATGGACGATATGGCCGATCAGGAACTTGGCGAAGAAGCCGAGATGCCTGATGGCGATGCCCCGATGGAGCCACCTGCTCCGCCGCAAGCGTCGGATGCCGACCCTAATTATTTGGTCTATCAAACCGATCATGACGAGGTAATCGGTGCCGAAGATCTGGCCGAACCAGCCGAGCTTGAACGCCTGCGTGCCTATCTGGACCAACAGCTTGAACCCCTCAAAGGGGCTGTAAGCCGTCTGGCCAATAAATTGCAACGCCGTTTGCAGGCGCAACAGAATAGGTCTTGGGAATTCGACCTTGAGGAAGGTACGCTGGACGCGGGCCGGTTGGCACGCATCGTGGCGAACCCCACAACGCCGCTGTCCTTCAAGGTCGAAAAGGACACCGAGTTTCGCGATACATGCGTAACTTTATTATTGGACAACTCAGGCTCCATGCGCGGTAGGCCAATTTCGATTGCGGCTATTTGCGCCGATGTTCTGGCCCGCACGCTTGAGCGTTGCAACGTCAAGGTGGAAATCCTCGGCTTTACCACTCGCGCATGGAAGGGTGGGCAAGCCCGCGAAGCCTGGCTGAACCAGGGCCGTCCGGTGCAACCGGGCCGGCTAAACGACCTGCGCCACATCATTTATAAATCCGCCGACGCACCCTGGCGCCGGACCCGCCCCAATCTCGGCTTGATGATGAAGGAAGGCTTGTTGAAGGAAAACATCGATGGCGAGGCGTTGGAATGGGCGCACCGCCGCATGATGGCACGACATGAATCACGCAAAATCCTGATGGTGATCAGCGATGGTGCGCCGGTGGATGACAGCACGCTGTCGGTAAACCCCGCGAACTATCTTGAAAAACATCTTCGGGATGTCATCGCTATGGTTGAAAAACGCAAGGCGGTAGAATTGTTGGCCATTGGTATCGGCCATGACGTGACGCGGTATTACGAACGCGCGGTGACGATCACCGACGTCGAACAGTTGGCGGGGGCGATGACTGAACAGCTTGCCGCGCTGTTTGATACCGATCCTCGGGCACGGGCGCGGGTCATGGGGATGCGTCGCGCAAGCTGAGGGTTGAGGGACGCTCCGCGGGGAGTTTTTTTGGCAAAATGAAAATGGGAGTCGTGAATTGTTTCAATCATTCGAGGTGACCTCCCGGCCTGAGCAAGGCCCGCCGCGGTTGGCGGCATTGCGCAATGAGATCAAGGCAGAAGGGCTGGACGGGTTTCTTGTCCCACGCGCGGACGTGCATCAGGGCGAGTATGTTGCACCGCACGATGAGCGCCTGCAGTGGTTGACCGGGTTTACCGGGTCGGCCGGGTTTTGCGCAGCATTGGTTGGGGCAGCCGGGGTGTTCATCGATGGGCGCTATCGGACCCAGGTCAAGACACAGATCGCAGATGTATACACGCCAGTGGCATGGCCGGAAGTTTCATTGGCTGAGTGGTTGCGCGAGCAGTTGCCTCAGGGGGGGATCGTAGGGTTTGACCCTTGGCTGCACGCTGCTGCCCAGATCGAACAATTGAACGGGGCACTGGAGGGAAGTGATATCGAGATGCGACGGTGTGACAACCTTGTCGACCGTATCTGGAAAGATCAGCCAGCCCCGCCGGTGCAGATCGCCAAGGTGCATCCAATAGAGTTTGCAGGCGAAAGCCATGCCGACAAGGCGGCCCGTCTTGGAAAATCCTTGCGCGATTGCGGCGCGGCGGCCGCTGTAATCACCCTGCCCGATAGCTTATGTTGGCTGCTCAATATTCGAGGGGCGGATATCGCGCGAAATCCAGTCATGCATGGATTTGTGGTCCTGCACGGCTCAGGCAACGTCGACCTGTTTGCGGACCCCGCTAAGGTGGGGCAATTGAAGCCACATTTGGGATCGACCGTGACACTCCATGCACCGGAGGCGCTGCTGGATTACGTGCAGACCTTGGCCGGTCCGGTGCGATTGGACAAGGCGACCGTGCCAGTTGCTATTGCGGATGTGATCGCAAACCGTGTCACTTGGGGTGACGACCCCTGTGCCTTGCCCAAGGCATGCAAAAATGCCGCCGAAGTTGCCGGATCTGCGGCTGCGCATCTGCGCGATGGAGCAGCTTTGGTCGAACTATTGGCTTGGCTGGACCAACAGCCAACCGGAACCGTGACCGAGACGCAAGTGGTGAGCAGACTGGAAGATTTTCGGCGCCGCGATAACGCTTTGCAGGATATTAGCTTTGAGACGATCGCGGGTACAGGACCGAATGGCGCGATCATGCATTACCGGGTCACCAAAGACACCGATAGCGTGCTGGAAGACGGCCAACTATTGGTTCTTGATTCGGGCGGGCAGTATCTGGACGGAACCACAGACATCACCCGTACCATCGCCATTGGCTCGGCTTTGCCAGAGGCCAAGCAGGCTTTTACACGGGTGTTACTGGGGATGATTGCCATGAGCCGGCTGCGCTGGCCGCAAGGACTGGCAGGGCGCGACATCGAAGCCATTGGCCGCCTTCCTCTGTGGATGGCCGGCCAAGACTTCGATCACGGGCTCGGGCACGGTGTCGGCGCTTACCTGAGCGTCCATGAAGGGCCGCAACGTCTAAGCAAGGTCAGCTCGGTGCCGCTGATGCCGGGCATGATCCTGAGCAATGAACCGGGTTATTATCGCGAAGGCGCGTTTGGCATTCGTCTTGAGAACCTGTTGGTCGTGCGGCCTGCCCCCGATTTGGAAGGTGGCGATAAACACCGGATCATGTTGCACTGGGAAACGTTGAGCTATGCGCCTATCGACATGCGGTTGATCGACCTCGCGCTGCTTGATGACGTCTCTCGCGGGTGGCTGAACGCCTATCACCAAATGGTTGCAGAAAAGATTGGACCTCGGCTATCGCAAACGGCGAAACTATGGTTGGATACTGCGACAGCGCCAATTTAGGTGCAAAGATTTTCCACTATTTCAGGGAGTAAGGTCAACTATGGTAGACCATATCAAGATATTGAAAGCTAAAGGCATATGGACAGTGCGCGCCGGCGGTGCGGTAATCGCCGAAACAAAAAATGCGCTTGAACTGCGCGAAGGCGACCACGATGCGGTCATTTATATCCCGCGGGGCGACGTTGCGATGGCCTTTCTCGACAAGACGGCCATGACTACCCATTGCCCCTACAAAGGTGACGCAAATTATTTTTCGGTCGTGACCAAAAGCCGGACACTGGAAAACGTGGCATGGTCTTATGAAGCCCCCAATGAAACTGTTGCCGAACTTAAGGGTCATCTTGCTTTCTATCAGCTACCTGAGGTCGCAATAGAACAGATATAGGCCCTGTTACCTTTCTGCGGGCAGGTTCAAAACGGCGGCGATCACTCCGGGCGAAATCAGCCCGGGGCAGTACCGCAACCAACTAAACAGGCACCCACAGGGATTTTCGTTAACCAAAAGCGTTAAGATGGGCTGCCCTGCCGCATGGGGCGCAACATTGGCATCGGATCCGGCAGTGGGTTCGAGGGCCCGCATTACACTTGGCTGAGCCGCAGCAAGCTGCCATTGACCAGCAACCATTATGAATGTTCTTCTGCCGCCGTTTCTGCCAAGGCCCGGTTATATGCCTTGAGAGCATCAACATGAAACAGCGCACCCAAAAGTTCTGGCGGCGCATCAGGCTGGAGAGCGACGACCGGAATATAGGCGGCACCTGATTGTTCGAATATAGGCATTGCGGCCTCTAGAGTGGCGGCACCGTCAATATAGGTTCCTTCACCGATAAGCTCCCAACAAGTTTGTTCATCTGCGGCACCCGGATCGTCAGGCCGACGCATCATTCGCGCTACCGTAAACATGCACAAAAGATAGGCCTGCGGCCCCGCCGCCAAATGGACCCCGCGCCGTTCCATCTGTGTCAGGAAGAAACTCCGGTGAACCAGCCGTGAGGCCAGGGCTGTGGACATGCTGACAGCGACCATGACGGCAAGCCCGGTTTGCCAGTCGCCCGTCATTTCGAATACGATTAACGTAGTTGAAATGGGCGCCCCCAATACCGCTGCGGCAACGGCCCCCATGCCCGCTAAGGCATAAAGCGACGTGGCCCCGGACATCGTGGGAAACACGCCCGTCGCGATCAAGCCAAATGCCAGACCAGTCAACGCTCCCAGCATCAGCGACGGAGAAAACACCCCGCCGCCCATACGTCCGCCAAGCGTTATCGACACTGCGGCGATCTTGAGCGCGGCGAACACGATTACTTCGTTCAGTATCATATCGCCAGACAAAGCACGGCTGGTCGTTTCATAGCCCACACCGATGATATGCGGAAACCAAAGGGCGATGACGCCCAAAATTGCCCCTGCCACCATCGGGCGTATATAGCGTGGCAGCTTGCTAATATCTTGGATGTAGTTGCCGATATCCTCGGCCCAGAATATGCCCCGCATCAAAATAACGGCCACAATACCGCAGGTCAGTCCCAAAAGCAGGAACGCCGGAAGCTCTGCATAGAATGACACATCGCCAATCGTGGGGAGTGCAAATTCGGTCAGGCCACCGAATTCCAGGCGGTTGATAACCGTACCGGCCACAGAGGCGATCACGATCGGTGCAAACGCATGGACGGCAAAATGGCGCAGCACAATTTCCAGTGCAAACAACGCCCCGGCGATTGGTGCATTGAAGCTGGCAGAAACAGCCGCAGCAACAGCGCAGCCCAGCAGGTCGCGCCCGGTAACGCCGCTGGCATTGATGCGACGACTAACCAACGTAGAGATCACGGCCGCCAAATGCACCACAGGTCCTTCGCGCCCCGAAGAGCCGCCCGTGCTGAGGGTAATGAGGGAGGCCAGGGCAGATGCCAGCCCGGCCCGAGTTTCGACGCGACCTTCGTGAAGAGCTGAGCCGAGAATAACGTCGCTGACGCTTCGTGCACGCGCGTCACGGGTGAAATTGTGCAAGATCAGTCCTACGACCAACCCGCCGAAGGTTGGGATGAGCACCACCCAGTACCAGTCAAGACTGCCTATGAAACTGTGCAAATGCTGCGTGTCATCGGTACCGTATAAAAATGCCTGAATGGCATTGATACCTTTGCGAAAGAACAATGCCGCAAAGCCTGCGGCGATGCCTATCACCAATGCGATAAACCAAAAGACGACCTTGCTGGGCCCCTTCTCGCGTAGAATTACCCACCCAAGACGTGTTTGATCACGGGCCAAGTTATAGTGGTGGGTTAAATTAAGACGTGGTTTCAATGCCATAGTTACTACGTTTTAGGGTACCTTGTATCTGGACGGTGATGGCCCAAGAGATGACCCGACAACTGTACTATATCCTCAACCTGCATATTCCGCGCCCAATAACTCTCGGGCGGCAGCGCGGGCGGCTTGCGTGATCGTATCGCCTGACAACATGCGAGCAACTTCATCCACACGTTCGACGTCAGAGAGCGCGGCGACAGTCGACAGCGTCATGCCATCTGATACAGTTTTAGACACGCGCCAATGGTGCGCGCCCAACGCGGCTACCTGCGGCGAATGGGTCACCACCAACACCTGTCCGCCTTCTGACAGCGCGGCAAGACGCCGTCCCACCGCATCCGCCGTCGCCCCACCAACACCCCGGTCGATTTCATCGAAAATCATCGTCAGACCCGTTTGTCCCTTAGCTAGGCACACCTTGAGCGCCAACAAAAATCGGCTAAGCTCTCCCCCGGAAGCGATCTTGCCCAAAGGGCCTGCGGGTGCGCCGGGGTTGGTAGCGACAGTAAAAGACACCGTATCACAGCCGTCTGGACCAGCTGAATCAGGGGTGACCTGCGTTTGAAATATCGCCCTCTCCATCTTGAGAGGAGTCAATTCTTCTGCCACCGCCAAATCAAGCTTTTCGGCCGATTTGACGCGCGATACCGTCAAAGCGCCAATGGCCGCGTCATAAACAGCCTGCGCCTCTTGCACCTTCTTCTCAAGTGCTGCTTGGGCAGCATCACCGGCATCAAGCGCTTCGAGCTTACTGCGCAGCGTATCGGCTAAACTGGCAAGATCGTCTGGCTGGACGTCATGCTTGCGTGCCATGGCGCGGATCGCGAACAGCCGCTCTTCGGTTTCTTCCAATTCGACCGGATTGAATGACATTACATCAATTGCAGCCGCGATACCCTCCATGGCGTCGTCTAATTCGACCATGGCGCGCGACAGGGCAGCCAACGGGGCCTCCAACGCACCTTCAGCCTTGTGAGCAACTCCATCAAGCCAGCGCAAAGCGTCACCAAGCTGGGTTTCCGCACCACCCTGACCAAGCAACTCATAGGCATTGACTACATCCGTCCGGATTTTTTCAGAGCCTTGCATCATCCGGCGGCGCACATCCAACTGTGCCTCTTCGCCCGGCTCCGGGTTCAGCTTATCCAGCTCTGCCACCGCATGACGCAGGAATTCTTCTTCTGCTGCAATAGCATCCCGATACTTGGCCGCTTTCAGCGCTGCTTTGCGCGCAATGTTCAATGCGCCCCAAGCTTGGCGCACCGTATCACGCAAGCTGCTGTTGTCGGCAAATTCATCCAGAATGGCACGGTGGCCCTTGGGGTCAAGCAAGCCTCGATCGTCGTGCTGGCCGTGAAGCTCCACCAACGTTTCCGACAGGGCCCGCAGCACTTCGCCCGAACAGCGGCGGTCATTGACCCAAGCCGTCTTGCGCCCGTCCGAGCCGTTTATGCGGCGCAAAATCAATTCTGCTCCCCCCGGCAACCCGGCCTGCTCCAGCACCACATGTGCCGGGTGTCCGTCAGGCAGATCAAACCAAGCGGTAACTTCACCTTGGTCAGCCCCCTGCCGTACCAAATCGGCCCGCCCACGCCAGCCAAGCACAAACCCCAGACTGTCGAGAAGAATGGATTTACCAGCCCCGGTTTCGCCGGTAAGCACATTCAAACCCGGCTGAAACGCAAGTTCCAGCCGGTCAATAATTAGCATATCCGAGATGTCTAGGCCGCGTAGCATGGGTTACATTCCGTGTAAGTCGCACCGCCGCGCTTGGGTCAGATCCACTCGCCCTTAATGGTCTGCCGATAGATCGCGGTCAGCCAATTATCGCCAAATGACTTCATTTCCAGCCCCTTGCCGGTCAGCAGTTTATAGCTCGCCTCGTACCATTCGGTTGATCTATAGTTATAGCCCAAGATCGCTCCGGCGGTCTGCGCCTCATCCGTGAGACCCAACGACAGATAGGCCTCTACAAGGCGGTGCAATGCCTCTGCGGTGTGGGTAGTGGTCTGAAAGTCCTCTACGACGACACGAAAGCGGTTGATGCCTGCGGTATAATGCTTGCGACGCAGATAATAGCGTCCGACTTCCATTTCCTTACCAGCAAGGTGATCGAAGGCCAGATCGAACTTCAACACAGCAGAGCGGGCATATTCGCTGTCGGGGTAGCCTTCGATTACCTGACGCAAGGCTTGTAGCGCCTGAAATGTCAGGCCTTGATCGCGCCCGACCTCATCAATCTGATCATAGTAGCTGAGCGCCAAAAGATAGCTGGCATATGACGCATCATCGTCATCGGGGAAAAAATCAATATACCGTTGCGCAGCGGCGCGGCTATTCTCGTAGTCTTTGTCTTGGTGATACGAAAATGCTTGCATGATCAACGCACGTTTTGCCCAATCCGAATACGGATAGAGCCTTTCGATCTCGGAAAAATATTCGGCGGCATCAGCCGGGCGCTTGCGGTTCAATTCAAATTCGCCGCGCTCATAAATCTGTTCAGCTGAATAGGTCTCGAGAGGGATTTCCTGAGAATTGAAAAAACTCTTGGTTCTGCGGCCGGTATCCTGATTACCGCAAGCCCCAAGCGCCGCAACTACTAACACCGCACCGACTAACCGCTTGCGCGACTTCGCACATGTCATGCTGTTCACCCTCGTTTCATTCCCACTGCCACGTCTTACGTTACGCTTTTGCCAATGACCAGCACAAGGTATCGCTGGGGTCGTGCGATCCCTAAAACTCAGCTGGAATTTAGCCTGCCGACCCCTGTTCAATTATACTAACGATTACCCAAGCGATACATGAGTTTCAACCGCCGTTAACGCATCTACACAATCTGATGAACGGGCAAATTCAGCTGACTTCAGGCCACGGCAGGGATTTCGGCCATAACAAGCCCATATCCCGGAAGGCGAGATGTCATCGCGGCATCGCACTCAACCATTCGCACGGCCCCTGGGGTCGCGAAAAGCGCACGCAATAACGTGTTGGTCATGGTGTGCCCGGCACGGATGCCAGTGTAATGCCCGATTAACGGGGCACCCGCCAAAGCAAGGTCGCCCAAAGCGTCCAGCATCTTGTGGCGAACGGGTTCATCGGCATGACGCAGCCCGCCGGGGCTAAGCACCTTGTCACCTTCGAATACGATTGCGTTCTCACCAGCGCTACCGCCAAGGGCCAAGCCATTGGCTTGCATGGCATCCACATCTGCTTGGCGACAGAAGGTTCTGCTATCACAAAGTTCACGCGCAAAGCTGCCATTGTTCATCACTAGCGATTTCTGCTGGTGACCAATTGCGGCATCTTCGAATTCAATCTCGAAATCAATCTTCAGCGTATCACTTGGCGCGATGGTCGCAGTGGCATCGCCCTCGGTGATGGTGACCGTTTTGAGCACCTCAAAAGCAAACACCGGGGCCGTCAACATGCGCACACCACGCTGCATGATACCACGAACGAAAGGTGCCGCAGAGCCGTCGAGAATGGGCACTTCGGGACCATCAATTTCAATCAGAGCATTGTGAATGCCACAACCTGCAAGCGCTGCCATAAGATGTTCGACAGTCGAAACCTGCAAACCCGAACTATTTTCAATCTTGGTGCATAGCGGAGAACGGTTAACTGCGTCCCACCGGGCAGGAATCAGACGGTCACCGACTTCCACGTCGCTGCGCGAAAACCAGATGCCATGATGTGCACTTGCTGGACGTATCACAACGGTTGCGGCCAAACCGGAATGCAAGCCAGTGCCGCTAAAGCTGATCGGTGTCTTTATGGTTGTCTGCACGGTTTAATTCCCAACGTTCCAAAGATCGTCTGTCTAAGTTGAACTTACTCCTAACGGCACCGTTCCGAATGCTCAATTCAATCATTACTACCGTCTGAAACATCACTGTCACAATTGCGCCTACATTCCCAAACGCAAATCTAATGCGCTGAAATTATTAAGTTTATTCAGTGTGAAAAGTATCATCTTGACTGGCTTCCGTGAACAAAAACTTTGTCTTGTTGCCTTCCTAGGTACAGAAAGTCGGCGGTCAATGCTGCGCCGCAGCGAATGATTCCAGACACGCAAACAAAAAGGCCACCCCCTAAGGGATGACCTTTCCTTCGTCGACGAGGTGTCTTCGACGGGCTTAGTTCGCCTGACGACGCAAGAACGCCGGGATCTCAATACGCTCTTGATCTTCATCGTGAGCGTCACGCGGCTGCGGCGCTGCCGAAGAGGCGCGGGTTTGTACAGGTGGTTGCTGACGCACAGGGCGCTGCTGTCCTTCGGTTTCGCCGTGCCCTGTCATGCGATTGATCAGGGAATTGATGCCAAACCGCTTTTCAGCATGCTCAGCGCCGACTGGTTGCTGGCGCTGCTGTTGTGCCTGTGGCTGCTGTGCACGTTGGGGGGCAGCAGGTGACGCATTCTGCGCGGCTGCACGCAACCGTGCCAACGCTTCGGGTGAAGGTGTACCAGGCGCAGGTGCACGCGGTGCTACAAATGCTTCCTGCGGCGTTTCCTGCACTTCTACCGTGTCGCGACGTGGCTGAAAGGATGCCACCTCGGGACGGTACGCAGGCGCTGGCAGGCCATCGGTGTCTGAGCTTTCTTCCAATACACTTTCATCGTCGAACTGGCCTTGGCTACCTGAGTTGCCGTTGTCGAAAAGCTGCGGCTGCTCATCTTCATACTCGACTTGGGCCGCGATAGGCGCAGGCGCGGCTACGGGCTGCGGCGCAGGCTCTTCCAAGATGGTCTTTGCAGGCAAAGGCTGTGACATGGAACGACGTGGAACCGGCATTTCGGTATTTACATCAACCGCGTCGATACCTGTGGCAACCACGCTCACACGCATGACGCCACCCAGTTCGGTATCAAGCGTGGAACCAACGATGATGTTCGCATCAGGGTCGACTTCTTCGCGAATGCGGTTAGCGGCTTCGTCAAGCTCAAACAGGGTCAGATCGTGGCCACCAGTGATGTTGATCAGAACGCCTTTGGCACCGCGCAGGCTGATTTCGTCCAGCAGCGGGTTGGCAATGGCTTTTTCAGCGGCTTGGATCGCGCGATCTTCGCCTTCAGCCTCGCCTGTGCCCATCATGGCTTTGCCCATTTCGTCCATCACGGCGCGGACATCGGCAAAGTCGAGGTTGATCAGGCCGGGGCGTACCATCAGATCCGTTACGCCTTTGACACCTTGGTACAGCACGTCATCCGCCATGGAGAATGCTTCGGTAAAGGTCGTCTTTTCATTCGCCAGACGGAAGAGGTTCTGGTTGGGAATAATGATCAGTGTATCAACGACCTTTTGCAAAGCCTCGATCCCGTCTTCGGCCTGCCGCATCCGCTTGATGCCCTCGAACTGGAAGGGCTTGGTCACGACACCCACGGTCAGAACACCCAATTCGCGTGCAGCCTGTGCAATGATTGGCGCGGCCCCTGTCCCGGTGCCACCACCCATACCGGCGGTGATGAAACACATATGCGCACCGGCAAGGTGATCAACGATCTGTTCGATGCTTTCTTCAGCAGCGGCAGCCCCGACAGAGGCCCGTGCACCGGCACCCAGACCTTCGGTTACTTTGATACCTAACTGAACGCGGTTCTCAGCCCTCGCCTGCTGGAGCGCTTGCGCATCCGTGTTGGCAACCACGAAATCAACACCATCGAGGTTCTTCTCGATCATGTTGTTCACGGCGTTACCGCCTGCCCCGCCCACCCCGAAAACGGTGATCCGAGGTTTCAAGTCGCCTTGTCCTGGCATTGAGAGATTAAGTGTCATGAGCCGTCCGCCTGTATTGTTTTGCCCGCTTGCGGGGCATTTTTTTGAGCATTCTCCCACATTGTATAGGGATTAGCCCCTTGCGTCACCTAGAAAACACAGTTTTGCCACATAATATGGGCGTTTTTTTGCCGATTTTACCGCTATTTCGGTTTGAACACCGCATATAGGGGTCACCAGTTGTCTCGGAACCACTTGACAGCCCGCTTGAGCGATCGTGACGGATAGCGGTCAGCGGGAATGTCGAAGTCCCACCATTCATCTTGCGGATGTGCGGCGAACAACGCCAACCCGACGGCTGACGCGAAACTGGGGCCGGTCGCGGCCTGCGGCAAGCCGTGAACCCGCAGCGGACGGCCCAAGCGCACCTGCTGGCCGAGTATTTTGCTTGCCAAGCCATCCAGCCCCGGTATCTGGCTGCCCCCGCCCGTCAGCACAATCTGCTGACTGGGAAGATGGTCAAACCCCGCAGCGTCCAGACGCGCCCTGACCTCTTCTAGGATCTCCTCGACCCGAGGGCGCATGATGCCTATCAGCTCTGCCCGGCTCACGGTGCGGCGGTCATGTTCATAATCGCCGGTGTCGCCTCCGATATCTATCATCTCGCGGTCGTCCATTCCGGTAGCATGCACGCCACCGTAAAAGGTCTTGATCCGTTCTGCGTTAGCAGTTGGCACTTGTAGCCCCATGGAAATGTCAGAGGTGATATGATCCCCCCCCATGCGGACACTATCGGCGTAGATCATGTGCTTGCGGATGAAGATCGACACGGAGGTCGAGCCACCGCCAAGGTCAATGCAAGCCGCCCCCAATTCTTGTTCGTCTTCCACCAGTGACGAAATGCCGGACACATAGGCAGATGATGCAATACCTGCCAGCTCCAGGTCACATCGCTTGATACAATGCGCTAAATGCTGCACAGCGGCGGCGTCGACCGTCAGCATATGCATATCTACCGACAGGCTGTTGCCCAATTGCCCGCGCGGGTCAGACAAGCCCGAACGATTGTCCAAAGCGAAATTCACCGGCTGAGCATGCAGCACTTCGCGGTCTTCGCCATATTCCGGCACATCACAGCTAGCCAAAACCCGCGCGACATCCTGTTCAGAGACAACTTGACCCTCAAGGTCGATTTCCGCGTCCAACCCATAGCTGCGGGGTTCGGCCCCAGAAAAACAGGCAATCACATGGTCGACCCGGATATTGGCCATTTTCTGCGCGGCCTGAAGAGCCGTCCGCACGGCCCGTTCGGTCTCTTGCATCGCGCAGATTTCACCAAACCGCACACCGCGTGATCTGGTGGTCGCGGCACCGATCACCCGAAACCCCGACTGGCCCGCCAAAGACCCGATTTCACCGTCTTCCGAGACACGGCCCGTGCCGTCGAACCGAAGCACCAGGCAAGCAATTTTGGAACTGCCTACATCAAGAATAGCCACCACGCCGCGTTGCATCGCGAGCTTGCGCATGTGTCGCATTGATCGCTGGCTGTCATATAGGTCCATCATCTTCTCATTGCCCCGAAATCTGCCTAATGCGCCACCATTCTTGGGTGGCCTCTTTGTTCATTTGTACGGTTGGGCGCTGTGCCAACCGCATATCTACACGCGCAACATCGCGGCTTAAAACCTCTTGCGCGTTTTCCAGCGCGATAACCCTTTCCAATGCTTGAACAGGTTGTGTTTCAGGTAGCATTATCCTTTGATCACGGTCCAAGACCACATCCCACCGTCGTGCACCCATCCGCACCAAGCCGCGCAAGCGGGTGTTTAACGGAGTCGCAGTACGAAATAGCTCAAGCGCCTCCGCGACGCGGGTATTTGCCGCATCGCCGACCAACAGGGGCAAATCAGTACGATCTGCCCTGTTTTCTATCTTTCCAATCGTGTTGCCATCCAAGTCGACCAGTACCAATCCGTCCTCAGTTCGCCAAATTGCCACCGCCACGCGCGGTTCCACGGATACTTGAAGAAGACCACCGGGCTTGATGCGCAACGATGCCTGCTTGACCCCCGGCAATTGGGTTACCATCTCTCGCAACGCGGCCAAATCCAGATCAAACGAACTGATGGGGAATTCCACCGGAACAGCCGCGCGAACCTGCGCCGCAAGCCGGTCCCCTGCGCCGTCGATAGCCATGAGTTTGACCATGAATTCTGGGCGCTGCTCGATGCTCGATCTCGCATTGACATAAACCTCGGTCAACTGACCACGCCGGGCTTCGTCTGAAAGGTAGATCACGCCTGCTACCAGCGCCAGACTGAACGGCAGCCCCACCCGCAACCCGAACCGGAATGTCGGGGTCAACATCAACCGTTGCATACGCCAGGCCCAGCGGGACGGCGCCGGGTCAGACTTGGCCTGTTTGGCGGGTTTGACGCGATTGATTAACGATTGCATGATGCGTCCTCGATCATCCAAGTACACAGCGCACCAAACGAGATCCCCACCGCTTGCGCCTGCTCGGGCGAAAGCGATGTCAGGGTCATGCCGGGTTGGGTGTTGGTTTCCAGCAAGATCAGGCCTTTCGCACTCAGGGTTTCGTCCCAGCGAAAATCAGTACGGCTGACCCCGCGGCACCCCAAGGCGTTGTGCGCCCGCAAGGCATAATCCATGCAAAGATCAAAAATTTCAGAAGGAATATCTGCGGGAACCACATGGGTTGACCCGCCAACCTTGTATTTGGCGTCGTAGTCATACCAGCCGGTCGTCAAGATATCAGTCACGGTCAGTGGCCGCTGCCCCATAACCGTGGTGGTCAATTCTCGGCCTGCTGCAAACCGTTCAACCATCACCCGATCCGGCATGGCATCATCCAACTGCGGCGGGCCATTGTTATCGGACTGCACCAGATAAACACCGACCGAAGACCCTTCGTTGTTGGGTTTAACCACATAAGGGGGGGCCATCACATGTGCGGCCCGCACCGCCGACGCGTCGACAATCACGCTTTCCACAACAGGCAGTCCGGCCGACCGAAACACATCTTTGCTACGCTGCTTGTCCATTGCCAATGCAGAAGCCAGGACACCCGAATGTGTATACGGGATACGCATCCATTCGAGCATACCCTGAACGCAGCCATCTTCACCCCACCGACCATGCAGGCAATTCAACACGACATCAGGTGATGCCGCGCGCAGGTCGTTATAGAGATCGGAGCCGGCATCGACTTCGACAACTTCGAAATTTTCATCCCGCAAAGCCGCGGCGCATGCACGCCCTGTTGACAGCGACACCTCCCGCTCTGCGGAGGGTCCACCCAACAATACCGCTACTTTCGGGGTTGTCCTGCTCGACATTCCCACACGATGTGCCTTTTTTATTGGGCCTTTAACGACCCTATTTATTTTAGATTAGACCGAATAACGGTCTGTGCCTGAACGCCCGAGCGATTATTTTTCACCGATGCGCATAATTTCCCACTCTAGCGTGATACCACTTGAATCGTAAACCTTTTTTCGCACCATTTCTCCCAAACCTTCAAGCTCGGCTGCGGTAGCACCTCCGGTGTTGACCAAAAAGTTGGGGTGCTTGGGGCTCATTTGGGCTTTGCCCAATGTCGCGCCCCGCAGTCCGGCATCTTCGATGACCTTCCACGCCTTCAGATCATGGGTGTCATCTGCTTGTCCGGTACTGGAAAATCCGGCGGGGTTTCGAAAGGTGGAACCAGCGCTTCGGTCCTTTGTGGGTTGGGTTTCGTCACGCTTTTGCAATTGATCTTCCATGCGTTTATGCAGGGTATCCGGATCAGCCTGAGGCGGCGCGAACTTTGCCGAAATAATGACGAAGCCATCGGGCAACGACGTCTGACGATAGGCAAAATCCAGATCAGCACCGGTCAAGGTAACACGATCACCTTCGCGTGTGATCACATCGGCGCTGACAAAATGATCGGCGGTGTAGCTACCATAGCAACCGGCATTCATGCGCACCGCCCCGCCAATACTACCCGGAATGGTCCGCAGGAATATAAGATCAAGCCCGGCATCTGCGGCCTTGCGCGCCACATGCGCATCCAACGCGGCGGCCCCTGCCATGACAATTCCACCGTCGATGGTGATGTCATTGAAACCCCGACCCAGCCTAATAACCACCCCACGCAAACCTCCGTCCCGAATGATCAGGTTCGACCCAACACCCATCGGGAAAACCGCCACTTCAGTCGGCAAGGCGTGCAGAAATGCAGCAAGATCAACGGCATCGGCGGGCTGAAACATAAACTCTGCCGGGCCCCCGACACGCAGCCATGTCAGATCGCTCATCTGACGCTGCGGGGTAAGTTTACCGCGCATGTTGGGGAATGAATAATCGGTCATACCGGCGGGGTAGCGTCCTTTTCACGCTGCGTCAAATCCAAGGAGTCCTGTTTACCCGCGTTTTGTTCGATACGAGTCGCCTGAAATTCGCGGGTGATGCGCCCGGCCATCCACCCGATTGCGAAGGCGCTCAAGGCATATCCAATCGCCGCGCCTTGCGCCATCAGGACCGGGTGCTCCAAGGGTTTGGCGTCTAGCCCCCACACCATCCAACCCCAATTCAATGCCAGCCCGACCGCCAACACCAGCACGAAACCGAGAAACCGCTTGCCGAAGCCACACCAGCCGGCCGCGATCATCCAAACCACCAGCACCATGACCAACAGCGCAAGCGTTGTGGTCATTCTGCCGGGCCCCGAAAACTGCGTAGCCTGACCCAACGCATCAAATGCACAACCGGCCAGCGCAGCACTGAACACCCCGCAGCCAATACCAGCAACCCAAGCCAAGGGCCGTGTTGCATGGTGACATATCCCAGGATCGGGATGCCGATAATGATAAGCCCATACGCATGGCGCCAATGGTTATCTGTGCTTGATGTCATGGCCAAAATATTTGCGACCACCGCCCAAAAGCAGGCAAGAACCAATGAGAGGGTCATCTGGTCACCTCAGGGTTTGCTTTGAACAATTTTGCTATCAAAATTCGTAACGGGTTTCGGAACATAGATACAAACGCTGCCAACGCGGGAAGCGCGAAGATCCACCCGACTTGAAAACCGATCATCACAATCAATACCGGCGCAATAGCCAGCAATATCGCGCCAGGCAGATACTGCACCCGAACAGGAAGAGTTGCCACAGTAGCAGAGCAAAAAACCCAAAGGATACAGCCCCACAGCAGCGCCATCAGTACCCTCCTGTCTTATCGGAGCGAGCCATCACACAGCCTCTTTCTTGAGTGCCACAAGTGCGGCAGGCAATGCATTGGCCCAAGTGCTGATCGTCCCGGCCCCAAGGCATACAACCATGTCGCCTGGGCCTGCCTGCTCTCGGACCAAACGCGCCAGGTCTTCCTCGCTTTCGATGGCACGGGCATGGCGATGGCCGTGTCGGATTAGTCCGGCGACCAGATCATCACGGCTCGCCCCTTCGATCGGAGTTTCGCCAGCAGAATACACCTCGGCAATTCCGACCACATCTGCATCATTGAAACAGGCGCAGAATTCTTCGAAATGATGGTGCAAACGACTGTAGCGGTGTGGCTGATGCACGGCAATTACCCGCCCCTCGGTCGCTTGGCGCGCCGCCTTGAGAACGGCGGTAATTTCAACGGGATGATGACCGTAGTCATCAATGATCGTCACTCCGTCAACTTCACCAACTTTGGTAAACCGTCGATTAACGCCTCCAAATCCGGCGAGCGCCGCCCGTATTTCTTCGGCCTTCATGCCTAGATGACGCGACACGGCGACAGCTGCCAGTGCGTTTGACACGTTGTGATCACCGGGCATCGGCAAGGAGCAATCCTTGATCGTAACCGCTTCGGCCCGAAGCTTGATGTCAAAATGTGCGACACCCGCCTTGTAATGCAGGTTCACGGCACGCACGTCTGCCTGGGCATTGAACCCATAGGTCAACACCCGGCGGTCAGATATCTTGCCCACCAACGCCTGCACCTCGGGGTGATCGGTGCAGCAAACAGCCACTCCGTAAAACGGAATGTTGGATACGAAATCCAGAAAGCCTTTGCGCAACCTGTCAAAATCGCCCCAATGCTCCATGTGTTCGGGATCTATATTGGTTACTATGGCGATAGTCGCAGGCAGACGGTTGAATGTGCCGTCAGATTCGTCGGCCTCTACCACCATCCATTCACCCTGCCCCATTCGTGCATTCGACCCATAGGCGTGAATGATACCGCCATTAATAACCGTCGGGTCTATGCCCCCGGCTACCAGCAATTCGGCAACCATCGTCGTCGTGGTGGTTTTGCCGTGGGTGCCGGCGACAGCAATATTTGACTTCAACCGCATCAATTCAGCCAGCATTTCGGCACGGCGCACAATCGGCAGACCAGCAAGCCGCGCTGCATCCAATTCAGGGTTTCCCGGCTTGATTGCAGAGGAAATCACGACCACCTCAGCGCCCTCGATATTTTCGGTCCGCTGACCTTCAAATATTGTCGCACCCAAATCTTGAAGCCGTTCGGTAATTTTCGTATTTTTCAGATCAGACCCCTGAACCCGGTAGCCGTGATTCATCAGCACCTCGGCGATGCCCGACATGCCGATGCCGCCGATCCCTACAAAATGGATCGGCCCTACATCCGTCGGAAGCTTCGTTGCTGCGTTCATCTCTGAGATCCTTTATTTGCCAAGGTTTCCACCATCTGGGCCAAATCTTCTGCGGCGTCGGGTTTGCTGACCGACATTGCCGCCCGCGACATTTGCAAGGCACCGTCGGGGTGGCCAAGCACTATTTCAATCTGCGCGGTTATGCTTTCGGGGTTCGCCATATTCTCGGGCACCATGATCGCGGCACCGGCATCGACAAGCCCACGGGCATTGGCGGTTTGGTGGTCTCCGGTCGCCGCAGCATAGGGGATCAAGATTGACGGGCGGCCAATAATTGCCAGATCGGCCACGCTGGACGCGCCTGCCCGGCTTATCACCAGCTGTGCTTCGGACATGCGGCGTGGCATATCGTGGAAAAACGGCTGAACATCAGCGCTTATCCCGTTCTCGGCATAAAATTCCGTCACGCGCTGACCGTCTTCATCGCGGGCTTGATGACTAACGCGAATGTTGCGCAACACGTCCATCGGCAGGTTGGCAATCGCAGGCGGAACAACCTCGCTTAGAATCCTCGCGCCTTGGCTACCCCCGATAACGAGCAACTCCATTGGGTAATCGCCGGGTGCGATATACCCTGCCCCTGCGCGTTCAAGCACCGATCTGCGTACCGGATTGCCTACGTGATGTGCGTCGACGCCATCGGGCAAGGCCGTGGGCCATGTACCACAAGCCACGATATCAACGCGCTTGGCAAAGAACGCATTCACCCGGCCCAGAACGCCGTTTTGCTCGTGTATCATACACGGCCGTCGCAACATCCAGGCCGCTGTCAGGGCGGGAATGGAAGGGTATCCGCCAAACCCGACGACAACGGCTGGTTTGTCGCGCATCAAGCCCAAGACCGCGCCCGCCACTCCGCCAGCGATACGAAACGGTACAAGTAACTTGGCCGTGATACCGCCACGCGCAAAGGTCGCGCTCGAGATTTGCTGGATCCCGACCGTATGGGGAAATCCACCAGTAAAGCGCGCGCCTCTCGCGTCGGTGGTTAGCTTTACTCTCCAGCCCCGTGCCAGCATCACCTCGGCCAAAGCCTGAGCAGGGAACATATGCCCGCCCGTTCCGCCCGCTGCGATGATTAGCAAAGGTGCCGTCACCGGCCACGCCCCCGGCTTAACAAGTCAGATATTTGCCCTTGCGGACGTGACCGCGTGAAGGCAAGCAACATGCCCACGGCGATTCCCGATGCGATCACCGAAGACCCGCCATAGCTGACAAAGGGCAGCGTCATGCCTTTGGCCGGAAGTAATCTTACTGCCACGCCCATGTTGATCATCGCCTGCACCGCAAACATTGATGCCAAACCGGTCCCGGCCAGACGGATGAACGGGTCGCGTTCACGCACAAGACGCAGCAGTGAACGCACGACGACGACCGCGTAAAGGGCGATCACAATCATCACGAGGATTAGGCCGTATTCTTCGGCGGCAACTGCGATGATGAAATCCGTGTGTGCGTCGGGTAGCGACCATTTCACCTGCCCCTCACCGACACCTACGCCAAACAGCCCGCCTTCGCGAATTGCATCTGTAGCATAGCCAATCTGGGTACGCGGGTCGATATCAGCCGACAAAAATCCGTCAATTCGCCGCGCAAAGTGTTCCGAGCTTGAATAGGCAAAGGTGCCTGCCACGACAACCATGCCTGCCATTCCCACCAGCAAGAACAAGGGGGCACCCGCCACGAAATACATCACGCCCCAGCCGAACAGCACAAGACAAGCCTGACCAAAGTCGGGCTGCAACGCCAGCATCAACACTATCGAGATACACAGCGCGAAAGACCAGGTTTTGCCCGGTGGTCCGTTAATCTCAAGGGCAGCGGCCATCATCCATGCCGCGACAACTACGAAACCCGGTTTCAGAAACTCTGATGGCTGGAAGGATGCAAAACCCATCGAATACCAGCGCACCGCACCCTTGCCGAAATCGGTGCCAAAAAAGGGCAACAACGCCAGCGCCACGAAGAACACCAAGAACCCGACGACAGCCAGTCGGCGCACGAGCGTGGGTGTCATCATCGACGTCAGCAACATCGCCACAATAGCAAGCACGCCAAACACTGCCTGACGCTGCACATAGTAAAAAGAATCGAACCCGTTCTTCGCAGCCAAAGGCGGCGATGCGGCCAAGCCCAGCAACATGCCGACCACGAACAGCATGAGAATGCTGGACATCGCCCATTTGTCGATTGTCCGCCACCACTTTGGAAGAATAGGTTCGCCATCTCGAACGGGAACCGCGCCATAGACCATTTCTGTCATGGATACTGCCTTACACTACACTGCCTCAAAACGCCCCTTTGCGGGATCTAACTTCCACTGTAACTCGATTTATTGCGCGGGGCTAGTATGTTTTATCGTACCCCGCGCAAAGCAGCTTAGGTTCCGTCGTGCGTGCCACGGACAGGATAGTCTTTGTCGCGAATGAATTTTACGCCATTCAAAAGGCTTTGCAGATCAGGTCTGGCGAATGGCGCGTTCGACAAATCAATGATTTGGATGTTGCCCTCATCATTGATCACGAAAAGCCCCGGCTCGGCAAATGGACGGTCGGTTTCCAAGGGGCTTCGCGGGTCAGATACAAAAAGCCCGAGCTCGCGCATCTGTGTAACACTTAGATCATATCCGATCGCCAGAGACAGGTTTTGATCCTGCGCCATCTGACGTGCCTTTTCTATCGGATCCCCTGAAACGGCCACCACGTCCACGCCCAGTTCGGCAAACTCGGGAACAAGTCCTTCAAGCGTCATCAGGTACTTCTTGCATATCGGGCAATGCAACCCCCGATAAACTACGACCATTTGCCAGTCATGATCCCCGCGCGGCTCTCCTAATGTTAACATCCCGCCCTGAAGCTCCGGGATTGCAAGTCTTGGAAAGGCATTACCAGCGTCTAGTACATTCACCTTGGTTTCTCCTGCTTGATTTCATCTCATCCATCAAGGTTAGGCCGGTTTATCTATGAGGCAACCGCTTTCACACGCTCTTGACCGATACGTATTGGTCAGGCAAAGCGCTTCTCATGCATTATAATACGGTTATATTGGGCGCGGGTGCAGCCGGCATGATGTGCGCAGCCCACTCGGGTGGGTCAGTTCTGCTGGTCGATCACGCACGCGCTCCCGGCGAGAAAATTCGCATTTCAGGCGGGGGGCGTTGTAACTTTACTAATATGCATTGCTCGCCCGGAGCATTCATCTCTCGTAACCCTCATTTCGCGAAATCAGCATTGGCCAAATATACCCAATGGGATTTCATCGCACTAGTTGATGCACATGCAATCGCATGGCACGAAAAAACCCTTGGCCAACTTTTCTGCGATACCTCGGCGAAGCTGATCATCGCCATGCTACGAGACCTGATGCAGAACGCAGGGGTAGAACTGCGCCTCCAATCTACAGTTGAACAGATCGAAAAAACGGACAGCGGCTACAGCATGTCTCTTATCACCCCGCAAGGTGCGACCACGGTGACGGCCAATCAGTTGGTTATAGCATCGGGGGGTAAATCGATCCCGAAGATGGGTGCGACAGGTCGCGCCTATGATATTGCCACTCAATTCGGCATCCCCGTGACCGATACCCGCCCCGGCCTCGTGCCGCTCACGTTTACCGATGCACGCTTTGCCCCAATCTCGGGCACCGCCGCACCGGCTCGTGTGACTGCGGCGGCTACCTCCTTCGACGAAGCCATTCTATTTACGCACCGCGGCCTTTCCGGTCCCGCAATACTCCAAGCCTCAAGTTACTGGATGCCCGGTACCGCCATATCTATCAATCTGTTGTCGGGCGATGATGTGTTCGCTAGATTGCGCGACCAACGTCAAACCTCCGGCCGCCGTAACTTGACCACAGAGCTGGCTCACCATTTGCCCACCCGCCTAGTTGACCATCTGGCAGCCGACATGGATCTTGCCGGCAACCTAGCCGACTGGTCCGACCGTCGTCTGCAAACGCTCTGCAATGCGCTTTCAAATTGGACCATGACCCCGTCAGGAACCGAAGGCTACCGCACCGCAGAAGTCACCCTTGGCGGTATCGACACAGATGCCCTTTCATCAAAAACCATGCAATCCAAAACCGTACGCGGCCTATATTTCATCGGCGAAGCGCTCGATGTGACCGGCTGGCTCGGGGGGTATAATTTCCAATGGGCTTGGTCCTCTGCCATGGCCGCAGCTCGGGACATAGCGCGCAAGGCTTAAGTTCCAAATGGGTGTAAATCCCGGGGGAGCAGCCTCGGGCTGCGGGGGCAGCGCCCCAGCGTTACTCCTTACAAGTGTTTTCGAGCCTGAGTTACAAAGTCTTCGCCCCGTTGCTCAAAATTATCATATTGATCAAAGCTCGCGGCTGCGGGTGCCAACAGCACTACATCTCCCGGTTCGGCCTCGGCTGCTGCCCGTGCAACCGCCTTTTCCATAGTCCCGCAGACTTCTGCCTCAACACCCAATTTCATGGCAAATTGAGCGGCCTCGCGCCCGATCACGTAAGCCTTGCGCACGGTACTTATGGGGCGGGCAAGCGCGCCCACGCCGCCTTCCTTCTCCAGCCCCCCGCAAATCCACCGAATGCTCTCGAACGCGGCCAGTGCCTTGACGGCACTGTCAACGTTAGTCGCCTTGCTGTCGTTGACAAACCGCACACCGTCTCGTTCTCCCACTATCTGACTACGATGTGGCAATCCGCCAAAGGTGTGAAACGCTGCCTCGATGACCCTCGGGGCAAACCCCAAGGTTCTGCACGCCGCATAAGCCGCACAGGCGTTTTGATGGTTATGCGCACCTGGTAATCCGGTCACGGCGCGCAAGTCAATCGACCCTATTTGCTTGCCCTGCCGATACTCCGACAAGAACCCTTTGCGTGCGAATACCTGCCAACCAGGGCCCGTCAGCTTACGCTCAACAGATACCCGGATCACCCGGTCATCCGCAGCCCCTTCGCTCAACTGGCCCGCCAAAAACCGGCCTTCAGGTTCGTCTACACCAATCACCGCCCTATCGGGGCCACCCTCAGCGAACAGACGTCGCTTGGCTGCAAAATATCCCCCCATACCAGCATGACGATCCAGATGATCGGGGCTGAGGTTGGTGAATACCGCGACATCCGGCGTCAGATTACGCGCAAGATCTGTCTGATAGCTCGACAACTCCAAGACCACCACCTCGCCGTCAATGGCAGGCTCGATATCCAATACGCCGCGCCCGATATTCCCGGCTAGCTGCGCCGGACGCCCCGCATGTTTTAACACGTGATGGATCAATGCCGATGTGGTGGATTTTCCGTTTGATCCAGTCACCGCTATTACCTTGGGTACCAGATCGAAATCATCCCATGCGGAAGTTGCAAAGCTTTGGAAAAACAACCCGATATCGTTGTCAACTGCAATGCCTGCATCTTGGGCCGCGACAATGATTGGGTTCGGTGCGGGGTACAGATGCGCGATACCGGGCGACACGATCAACCTTGCCACGGCCTCAAACGCATTCGGCTTCAGGAAGTCGAAACAGTCGAACCCCTCCGCGTCGGCTGCAACCCGCGCCGCCGGATTATCATCCCAACAGACCGCATGCGCCCCCCCGGCACGCAGGGCTCGGGCAGCTGACAGACCGGAACGGCCTAGTCCTAAAATGGCTACCTTCGCGCCGGTCAATCCCTGAACTGGTATCATGCCCATTCTCCTGCTAGCGATAGCTCTGAAACTGATCGGAGCTTCCCATGCCCCCTCTGCCAGAGATCTTGTCCCAGCTCAACGATGACATGCGCGCAAGCGACACCTGGGGCGATGTCGCGGCGTATATCCCAGAACTGGCCCGCGTCGATCCGGCTCAATTTGCCATCGCCGTTACGACCGACGACGGCGATGTGTACACAGCCGGCGATGCCGACACCGCGTTCTCTGTGCAATCTATAACCAAAGTTTTCACACTCGCCATCGCATTGGGCAGATCCGGCGATCAATTGTGGCGACGGGTGGGTCGTGAGCCTTCTGGCCGGGCCTTCAATTCGATCGTCCAGCTTGAACAAGAATCGGGACGCCCGCGGAACCCCTTCATCAATGCCGGGGCAATTGTTACCACAGATGAAATACTGACAGGGCGCGAACCCCGTGATACGTTGGCGGAAATCCTCCAGTTCGTCCGCGCAGCGGCCGGTGACGATAACATCCATATCAACCACTCCGTCGCCGCATCCGAAACAACACATGGGCACCGCAACTTCGCGCTGGCGCATTTTCTGGCCTCCTGCGGCAACCTTAACAATACTCCCGAAAAAACCCTTGGTACATATTTTCACCACTGCGCGATTGAAATGTCGGTACGCCAACTCGCTATGGCAGGTCGCTTCCTGATCGAAACCCCAAAATTTCCTCGGATGATCCTGCCGCAGCGTATTCGCCGCTTGAACGCCTTGATGCTCACCTGTGGCCATTATGATGGTTCTGGTGATTTTGCATACCGCGTCGGTCTGCCCGCCAAATCAGGCGTCGGTGGGGGGATACTGGCGATAGTCCCAGGCAAAGCCAGCATTGCCGTTTGGTCCCCCGGGCTCAATCGTTACGGCAACTCTCTCAAAGGAACCCAAGCCATGGCCATCCTCGCCCGTGCGATGGGCTGGTCGATCTTCTAACAACTTTCATTTTGCAAGATAAACTCCGGGGGGATCGCCCCATGGGGCGATGGGGGCTGGCCCCCTTCCGTCCTCTCTTAAACCGCTTCCTCTGACGGGGCGATGTTCTTCGCCGCGCGAACGCGTAGTTACGCCGTACAGTTACCGAACCTTCAGTGTCGCCAGCCCAATCATTGCTAGAATAAGCGAGATAATCCAAAAGCGGATCACAATCTGCGGTTCGGCCCATCCCTTTTTCTCGTAATGATGATGAATCGGTGCCATCAGAAATACGCGCTTCCCAGTCCGCTTGAAGTACAGCACTTGAATAATTACCGACAGGGCTTCCACCACGAAAAGCCCGCCAACAATCGCCAGCACCAGTTCGTGCTTGGTCGCCACCGCGATGGCACCCAAGGCTCCGCCCAGTGCCAGAGACCCGGTATCGCCCATAAATACGGCCGCGGGCGGGGCATTATACCACAAGAACCCCAGCCCTCCGCCAAAAAGACCTGCGGTAAAAACCAGTATCTCGCCCGTACCCGGCACATAGTGCACATCAAGATATTCGGTAAAGTCGACGCGTCCGACAGCATAGGCGATTACACCAAGGGCCCCTGAGGCGATCATGACCGGCATGATCGCCAACCCATCCAGACCGTCGGTCAGATTCACCGCATTTGCCGCGCCTACGATCACCAGCATCGAAAAGGGTACGAACAGATAGCCAAGATTGATCAAGGTGTTTTTGAAGACCGGCAAGGCCAACTGGTTTTGTAACTCAACCGGGTGGAACTGCGCCGCCCAATAGGCTGCGATACCGGCAATAGCAAAGCCCAATAACAGGCGCATCTTGCTCGACACTCCCGTTGTCGTCTGCTTGCTTACCTTTGCATAATCGTCGGCAAACCCGATGGCGGCAAAGGCCACCGTGACCAGCAACACCATCCATACAAAAGGATTATCAAGCCGCGCCCACATCAAAGTCGAAGTCAGCAGTGCGCCCACAATCAAAAGACCGCCCATTGTCGGCGTGCCGGCTTTCACGAAATGCCCCTCGGGGCCATCGTCGCGAATGGGCTGACCTTTGCCCTGACGTTTACGCAAGACATCTATCAAGGGTTGCCCGAATAGAAACCCAAAAATCAGGGCCGTCAGGAATGCGCCGCCTGCTCGAAACGTGATATAGCGGAAAAGGTTGAAGAAATCGCCACCATCCGACAGCAGGGTCAACCAATAAAGCATCTACACGTCCTAACTCGTTATCTGACAGGGGCCTAGCCTTGCACCTTGTTCGGCACCGGATGGCCCATTTTGCGTATCGCGTCAACGATTAGACCAAGTTTCATCGACAATGAACCTTTGGCAAGCACAACATCGCCACTACCCAGATGGCCACCAAGCCCCGATAGCAACTCTTCCGACGTTGCTGCCCATTCCCCGCGCTGATGGGCCGGAATAAGATCGTACAGGGAACGCATCAGCGGCCCGACGCAGTGAATCACATCCAGCTTTTGGGTAGCATGCAAATGCGCCAGCCCCGCATGAAGCGCAATTTCATCGGGTCCCAGCTCCTTCATATCACCCAAATATGCAATCCGCCGTCCCTTGCTGACGCGTCCGATATCATGAGTGACCTGTGACGCGGACAGCACCTCGAGCGCGGCGGCCATCGACGTTGGGTTGGCATTATAACTGTCGTCTATCAAGTCCAAGGTCAGATGTGTATCAACCGCATCCAAGTGAATGACCTCGCGTACGCCACGCCCTTTGTAAGGGGTCCAGCGGCCCAGTGATGCCGCGGCCAACGCGAGATCGGCTCCCATGGCTTCGGCGACAGCCAGCGCGCCGAGCGCGTTCATCGCGAAATGCCGCCCCGGGGTTCCGATCTTAAACAAAAGCGGCGTTCCATCAGCATCGGCGCGCACGACAGTCGTGTCGCCTTGCACCAACACTTCGGCCAGCTTGTAGTGAAACCCGTGTTCGCCAAACTCCACTTCACGCAGGCGACAGTCCACTGCCTTCGCCATCAAGATTGCAGCATGTTCGATGTCGGCATTGATCACCGCCACGCCGCCTGGGGCAACCCCTTCGAATATCGCGGCTTTCTCGACAGCAATTTCGGCGACGTTCGCGAATGCCTCAAGGTGAACGGCGGCAACTGTTGTGACCAGTGCTACGTCAGGGCGTACAAGCTTGGACAACGGGGCTATCTCTCCGGGATGGTTCATGCCAATCTCGATCACGGCATAGTCGGTGTCGACAGGCATCCGGGCCAATGTCAGGGGAACACCCCAGTGATTGTTGTAGCTCTCGACCGATGCATGTGCCCGCCCCTGATCTGCGAAGATCGCCAGCAACATTTCCTTGGTGGACGTTTTGCCTACGCTACCGGTAACCGCCGCGACTTTTGCCCGCGTGCGAGCCCGCGCAGCCGCCCCCAACGCCTCAAGTCCGCCCAACACGTCCTTTACAACAAGCAACGGCGCGTCAGCCGGAACATCGTCGGGAACACGACTTACCAGCGCCGCCCCCGCCCCTTTTTTCAAAGCCGCAACCACAAAATCATGGCCGTCACGTACATCCTTGAGGGCGACGAACAGGTCGCCAGGTTCGATCGTGCGGGTATCAATGGATACCCCGTCACACACCCAATTACCTTGAGCACGGCCACCGGTGGCTTGCTCCGCCTCTGCTACCGTCCACAGGCTCATGCCAGTCTCCCATCCAGCGCGGCTACGGCCACGCTTGCTTGTTCCACATCGTCGAACGGCAAAATGTCATCGCCGATTATCTGCCCGGTTTCGTGACCTTTACCCGAGATCAACAAGGCGTCGCCGGGGCCTATAGCATCAATACCGCGCAAGATCGCTTCGGCGCGGTCGCCGACTTCAGTCGCTTGCGGTGCACCTTGTAACACGGCCGCGCGTATCGACGCGGGGTCTTCGGAGCGCGGGTTGTCATCGGTGACAATCACAACGTCAGCGTGTTCCGCAGCCGCTTTACCCATTAACGGCCGTTTGGCACGGTCACGGTCCCCCCCGGCCCCGACAATAGCGACCAGTCGGCCCATTACATGCGGGCGCATGGCGGCAAGTGCCGTAGCAATGGCGTCGGGTGTGTGTGCGTAATCAACGAATACCGCGCCACCGTTATCACGTGTCGCCGCCAACTGCATCCGGCCACGCACCGTAACCAGATGCGGTAGCGTGTCAAATACGTCAGCTGGATTCGCTCCGCAGGCGATGACAAGTCCGGCCGCTAATAAAGCGTTGTCCGCTTGAAATCCGCCAATCAGGTTCAGCCGTTTTTGATAGGTCTTGCCGCGCCACGTAAATCGAAGGTCCTGCCCAGTGGCATCAAAGCGTTGCCCGGTGAGATGCAGGTCGCCCCCATCTCGACCCACGCTGATCACCTCGCACCCACGCGCACGGGCGATGGCGGCCATATCGATCCCCTTGGGATCATCAACGTTGATCACGGCTACGCCATCTTCGGGAAGCACGCGTGCAAACAAACCAGCCTTCGCGTCAAAATATGCGTCAAAGGTATCGTGATAATCCAGATGGTCTTGGGTGAAGTTGGTAAATCCGGCGGCTTTCAGGGTCACACCATCCAGGCGGCGCTGGTCCAAACCATGGCTCGACGCCTCCATTGCCGCGTGAGTGATGCCATTGTCGCTGGCCTGCGCCAAGGTGCGGTGCAGGGTGATAGGTTCAGGCGTGGTATGGGCCAACGGGGCAGTCCATGCGCCCTCGACCCCGGTGGTCCCGAGGTTGATGGCCGCAAGATCCATTTCGATCCATATCTGGCGCACAAACGTGCTGACAGAGGTCTTGCCATTGGTACCCGTTACCGCGACCATCGTGGTCGGCTGCTTTCCGAACCAAAGCGCGGCCGCGCGAGAAAGAGCCTCGCGGGGGGCATCGGTAACGACGACGGCGATACCTGACTTTGCTAGGGTATCAGCCGCTAGGGTGGCACCTGCTGCATCGGTCAAGACTGCTGTTGCCCCCTGTCGCAAAGCATATTGGATAAAAGCGGCACCATGTACAGTACTGCCAGGCATGGCGGCAAACAGGGTTCCTTGTGTCACCTGCCGGCTATCCACCGCAATACCCGTAATCCAAGGGTTTCCCCCTCTTTTGGCGGTCAGACCTAAAGAAGTCAGTGGGACGGCCTGTCTGCCCATTGGGGAACGCTCTTTATCAGTTGCTGCTGGACAGCGTTATATCAGCGATACTGCCCGGTTCAACAGTTGGTCGCAGCCCTAGCAACGGCGCAACGCGACGGACCATCTCTGCGGCAACTGGAACCGCTGTCCAGCCAGCGGTGCGGCGCGGTTTGTCGCCTGATGTTTCAACGGGCTCATCCAAGGTGACGATCAAGACATATTTAGGATCATATGCCGGAAACATCCCGGCGAAAGTGGCAATCACCTTGTCCTCGTAATACCCGCCAGTTGGATTCGGCTTGTCTGCCGTCCCGGTCTTGCCGCCAATATGGTATCCCGGAACCTCGGCAAAGCTGGCCGTTCCTTCGGTAACCACAGCGCGCAGCATCTTGCGAGCATCTGCGGCCGCACGTTCGGACATCACTCGCTCTCCCGGCACGGGGGCATTTTGCTTGCGTAGCGTTGGCGTAACCTTGCGACCGCCATTGGCAATTGCCGAATATCCGGCTGCCAAATGCATCGGGCTGGACGATAGGCCATGCCCATATGAGATTGTTACTGTGCTCAATTCTGTCCACTTTTGCGGCAACAATGGTTTACCGTTAGCCGCTTCGATGATCTCGAACGTCGTAGGTTCGAAAAAACCTAGGCTCTTCAGGAAGTTCTGCTGACGTTCTGCCCCAATTTGCAGCGCCAAGCGCCCGGTGCCTCTGTTGGAACTGTGCACGATAATCCCGGTAACCGATTGCTCGCCGTAGTTTTTGTTCCTGAATTCCCCGATGCGAAAGCCACCGACCTTCATCGGGCCGGACGTATCAATCACAGTGTCAGCGGTTACCAGCCCCAGATCCATGGCCTGTACAGCAGTAAATATCTTGAACACCGAACCCAGTTCGTACACGCCCTGCACCGAACGATTAAACAGGGGGCTGTCAGATGCATCGCCTGTAAGAGAAACGCGAGGTCGGTCATTGGGGTCGAACGACGGCAAGGATACTGCGCTGATCACCTCACCTGTGTGAACATCCATCAGAACCGAAGTTGCACCCTTTGCGTTCATCAACTTCATACCGCCATAGAGAATCCGTTCGGACGCGGCCTGGACCGTCATATCAAGTGAGAGCTCCAACGGTTTGTTGCCATTGGCTGGATCTCGAAGATAGTCATCGAAATATTTCTCGACGCCTGCGACGCCGATCACCTCTGCACCCTGCACACCTTCGCGACCAAAACTGGAACCGCCCATAATATGGGCCGCAAGCGCACCGTTGGGATACAAACGCATGTCGCGCGGCGCAAACAGCAAGCCCGGTTCCCCGATGTCATGGACGGCCTGCATCTGCTCAGGACTTATTTTCTTCTTTATCCACAAGAACTTGCGGTTTCCTGTAAAATCGCGAATCAACCGTTCCTCGTTTAGATCGGGAAACACCTTCATCAGTTTTTTTGCGGCCCGTACCGGGTCGATCATGTGATGCGGCTGCGCATAAAGTGCGCGGGTTTCAAAATTAGTGGCAAGCAAGTTGCCATTGCGATCTACGATATCGGCACGCGTGGCCGAGATCACCGAGCCGGGAGCGGCGGCGCGTGGCTCTGTTGGGTCGGTGGTAGCGATGACACCCATCCGTGCGCCTACTATGGCAAACGCACAGAAAAAGAACACGCCCAACACCAATAGACGTCCCTCGGCGCGCTGACGGGACGCATCGCGCATCTGTTCGTGACGTATGCGTTTGTTTTCACGTTCAATCGCATCGGGGTTTTCGCCCTTTTGGCGGGCCTCAAGGATACGGGCGAGCGGGCGCAGCGGAGTACGGATCATTCTGCGACCTCCATGGAAGAAACATCTACGCCATCGGTAATTTCCAACAACGGCAGCTCAGGAAGCGGCGGATAGCTGACTTGGTCAATCTGCCCAAACTGATCAGGGTGCAAGGGCAGCAAGTTCAGCCTGTCAAAATTCATCTCGGCCAGGTCGCGCAGACGGTCAGGGCGGTTCAGGTACGCCCATTCGGCCTTGAGAACCGCCAGCCTGCTATAGGCATCCCGGATTTCATAGCGCAGACCATCTGTGTCGCTAAGCGCTTTCTGGGTAGCGTAATTTTCGCGGTAAGCCCAAAATGCCAACCCGATCACACCAAGCGTGGTGAGGATGTACAGCACTGTTCTCATGTGGAGAATCCCTTGACGATAGGCATACCGATAGATTTGGCGTCGACGGAACCGGATGGAGCATCCGTGCGGATAGCGACACGCAGTTTGGCTGATCGGCTGCGCGGGTTTTCTTCCAGCTCCTGTGCATCCGGACCAATGGCCTTGCGTTTCTCTACCCTGAATTGAGGCGCTTCGACATGTAACTCTGGGGCATACCGGTTGGCATTGCCCCCCGTGCCTGCGCGTGCTGTCAAAAACCGTTTGACCATGCGATCTTCGACCGAATGGAAGGTAACCACCGCCAGTTGACCGCCAGGTTTCAGCGCCCGCTCAGCGGCCATAAGTCCTTCGAACAATTCGCCGTATTCGTTGTTCACAGCGATGCGCAGCGCTTGAAAACTGCGGGTCGCAGGATGCGATTGACCGGGTTTTGAACGTGGCAGGCAGCCCTCGACGAGCCCTGCAAGCGCAAGCGTTGTCGTAATAGGATCATCCTGACGGGCCCTAATGATCGCCTTCGCGATGCGCCGACTGGCGCGTTCTTCGCCGTATTGGAACAAGATATTGGCAAGAGTTTCTTCCTCTGCGCCATTGACCAGATCGGCCGCAGACGGTCCATCTTGGCTCATGCGCATGTCAAGCGGACCGTCGCGCATGAACGAAAAACCACGTTCTGCCAGATCCAGCTGCATGGAAGATACGCCTAAGTCCAACACGATACCGTCCAGATCTTGGGCATATTCGTCCATCCTTGAGAAGACGCCCTGCTGCATGACAATTCTATTGCCGTAGTCGCCCGCCCAACCCTGTGCCATTTCAAAGGCCAGCGGGTCACGATCAACCGCAATCACCTGGTCGGCACCGGCATCAAGCAGGCCGCGGGTATACCCGCCTGCGCCAAAGGTCCCATCCAGCCAGCGCCCCGCGACTGGCACCACGGCAGCGAGCAACGGGCGGAGTAAAACAGGTGTGTGAGGGGCGGAACCGGTGTCAGTGGCGACAGGCATGACGCTTACGACTCCGGCTTACGGTCCAGGAAAATCAGCGGGTCAAAGTCTTCTGGCAGGTCGTCCAGCCATTCCTCTTCGCGTGCTTTTTCCTCGGTCTCGTAGGTTTCGGGTTTCCAGATTTGGAATGTGTCACCGGCCGCAATAAAGAAAGCTTCTGCGTCCAAGTCGATCTTGTTGCGCAGCTTAGCAGGCAACACCAGACGTCCTGTCTCGTCTACTGACGTAGGAAAGGACTGACCATGGAACAAACGCTGGAGCATTTTGCGTTCCATTGATCCGCGCGGCAAGGCATCGATCTTGTTATCGACCTCTTCGATCGCGCCCATGGTGTAACATTCCAGATAGTTGCGGCGGCTATCGCCATATACAATCACCAGCTCGGGAGCACCTCCATTTTGCCAGTTCGGATCATTGGCTTCCAGCACACGCCGAAATGAGGCTGGGATAGACACCCGCCCCTTCGTATCGACTTTGTGTTGGCCTTCGCCTCTGAACCTGCGGCTCACGTATTTGCCCCTGCCTGTGACGCCTGCGCGCCTTAAATCATTGCCCCTACGGTGGAAGTAAAAACGGCGGG
>TARA_R110002012_G_scaffold60635_5_pt1 | contig 47049 bp, 53 predicted proteins | sample TARA_R110002012 | Tara Oceans TARA_R110002012 (sample SAMEA4396515) | marine metagenome | biome: Westerlies Biome; feature: [DCM] deep chlorophyll maximum layer (ENVO:01000326); material: water (ENVO:00002006), including particulate matter (ENVO:01000060) such as... | depth 40 m
TCAGGTTCCGATCAACGCCAGCCACTCGTCTTCAGTCAGCACGGTGACATCGTGCTTGAGCGCGTCGGCCACCTTTGACCCGGCCCCGGGACCGGCCACCAGATAATCGGTCTTCTTCGACACCGAGCCCGAGACCTTTGCTCCGAGGGACTCAGCCCGGGCCTTGGCCTCGTCGCGGGTGAACCGTTCCAGCGCCCCGGTGAAGACCACGGTCTTGCCGGCGACGGGAGTGTCGGCTTTCGGCAGTTCAGCGTCCTCGATCCGGTCCAGTTCGGCGACCAACGCGTCGACCATGGCCCGGTTGTGGCTCTCGCGGAAAAACAGGGCCAGGGCCCGGGCCGCGACGGGGCCGACGCCCGATACTCCGGCGATCAAACCCAGGGCCGGGGAGGGGCCCTCGGTCCGCGCGACAGCCGCCAGTCGCGTTAGTCCGGACCAGTCGTCGGCCAGTCCCGCCAGCGCGCGTCGGGCCGGGCTGGCCAGACCGGGGAAGGCGTGGCTGATCTTCATGTCCATCGGCGCGTCGGGCCACGGATCACTGGCCCGGGCCGGAGCCTCAGCCAACACGGCCAGCACCCGGGCCGAGACGCCGGGGGTGTCCGCCAGCGCCACCCAGTCGTCGCTGGGCAGGCCGGTCGAGGCGGTGACGCAGGCGGCCTCGAAAGCAGCCCAGCTTTCGAAGGCTCGCGCCAGTACCAGTGACGTCTGTTCGCCGATGTCGCGTATGCCCAGTCCATAGATGAACCGGTCCAGGCTGATGGTGCGTCGTGCCGTGATCCCGGCAACCAGATTGGTCACGCTGGTCTCGCCATAGCCGTCCTCGGTGCGCAGGACGTCCAGTTTCTCCGTGTCGCGGGCCAGACGGAAGATGTCGGCCGGCTCGTGAATCCAGCCGCGATCGACGAAGCCGATGATCTGTTTTTCTCCTAAACCTTCAATGTCGAAGGCACGGCGGCTGACAAAATGCTTCAAGTGTTCAATGCGCTGGAACGGGCAGGCCAGTTCTCCGGTGCAGCGTCGCACCACGCTTTCCTCGCCGGACGCATTGGTTTCCTTCACCAGCGCCGTCTTCAGCGGACAGACGCAGGTCGTGGGAAACACATAGGCCGGTCCGCGGCCGGGGCGGTCGGCGTCGACCACACCGACGATCTGGGGGATCACGTCGCCGGCGCGCTGCAGGGTCACGGTGTCGCCGATGCGCACATCCTTGCGGGCGATCTCGTCGGCATTGTGCAGGGTGGCATTGCGCACGACCACGCCGCCGACGGTGACCGGGTGAAGGCGTGCCACCGGCGTGTGCGAGCCGGTGCGGCCGACCTGGATGTCGATGCCTTCCAGCACGGTGGTCGCCTGTTCGGCCGGGAATTTGTGGGCGATGGCCCAGCGCGGGCTGCGGGCGACAAAGCCCAGCCGGTCCTGCCAGTCCAGCCGGTCGACCTTGTAGACCACGCCGTCGATGTCATAGCCCAGTCGCGCCCGGTCACGCTCCAGCCCGCGATAGACATCCAGCAGGCCGGCGGTCCCCTCGACCTGCCGCGAGCGGTCGTTGACGACGAACCCCCAGTCCGCCAGCCGCGCCATTGCCTCATGCTGGGTCGCGGCGAACGGGGTCGAGGTCTCGCCCCAGGCGTAGGCGAAGAACCGCAGCGGCCGCTGCGCCGTGATCGCCGGGTCCTTCTGGCGCAACGATCCGGCGGCGAAATTGCGCGGATTGGCATAGGTGCGGCGACCGGCGGCCTCGGCCTCGGCATTGAAGGCGGCGAAGGCGTCGCCGGGGGCATAGACCTCGCCGCGTACCTCGATGACATCCGGCCAGCCCGAGCCCTTCAGGCGTGGCGGAATGTCGTCCAGGGTGCGCAGATTAGCGGTCACGTCCTCGCCGGTGCGACCGTCGCCACGCGTGGCTCCGACCACCAGTACCCCGTTCTCGTAGCGCAGGCTGGCTGACAGGCCGTCGATCTTGGGTTCGGCGACGAAGACGACGGGGGCGTCGGACAGTTTCAGGAAACGCCGGATACGGGCGACGAAATCGGTGACCTCGCCGTCGTCGAAGGCATTGTCCAGCGACAGCATCGGCACGCCGTGGCGCACCTCGGCGAACTGGGTCGACACCGGGGTGCCGACGGTCTGCGACGGGGTGCCTGTCCCGCTGAACGCCGGGAACCGGGCCTCGATCGCCAGGGCCCGTCGCTTCAGCGTGTCATAATCGGCGTCGCTGATCTGCGGCGCGTCCTCGGTGAAATAAAGGGCGTCGTGACCGGCGATCTCGGTCGCCAGCTGATCCAGCTCGGCGCGGGCCTGGTCTTCGGAGAGCTGGTCGACGGGAAGCTGGGGCATGGGAATCGCGCGGGGGTCCAGAGTGAGGCCTGTTCTAGCATTCCGTCGGGCTCGTGCGAGACCGCACGGGCAGAAGGGGACTATTGCCGCTCCATGACAGCAAGTTAAGCTGACGACACGGGTGGCGCTCACTAGTCTGCCGCCCTGATCCAGGAGCCTGTATGTCCCCTTCGTTCCTTCGCCTGTCTCTGGCTCCGCTCGGCGCGGCCCTGCTGCTGTCGGCCTGTTCCGCTCTGCCGTGGATGGAGTCGCCTCCGGCCGCACCGACAGAGGCGGTCATATCGAGCGCTGACCATGTCCAGCTGCTGACCGACCTGCGGATTCTGTCGGCCGATGACATGGAGGGCCGTGACACCGGCGCGCCGGGCGGCGAGCGGGCGCGGGCCTATATCGTGTCCCGGCTCGAGGCCCTCGGCGTCGCCCCGCCGGCCACGGGGCGGTTGCAACCGTTCGAGGCCCAGGGCCGAACCCGGGAAGGGGTGAAGACTTTCAACGGCACCAATATCATTGGCCTGATCCCCGGGACCCGGGTCGGTGACCGCTATATCGTCGTCACTGCCCACTATGACCACGTCGGCGTCAATGGCGGCGAGATCTACAACGGAGCCGACGATAACGCCTCGGGCGTCGCCACCATGCTGGCGCTGGCGGCCGAACTGAAGCGCCAACCGCCCGAACACAGTGTGCTGATCGTCGCCGTCGATGGTGAGGAGCGCGGGCTGCTGGGCGCGAAACATTTCGTCGAGGTCCCGCCGGTCCCGCTCTCGTCGATCACCATGAACCTGAATTTCGACATGACCGCCCGGGCCGAGACCGACGGCAAGCTGTGGGTCACCGGCACCTGGCAGAACCCGACCCTGCGGCCGATCCTCGAACCCATTCCCGCCGACGGCGCGGTGGCCCTGGCCTTCGGCAAGGACACGCCCCAGGACACCGGCGAGGACAATTGGGTCGAGGCCTCTGACCATGCGGCATTCTATCGCGCCGGGATTCCGTTCCTGTACCTGGGGGTCAACTATCACCCCGACTATCACCGCCCCAGTGACGATTATGAGCGTGTAACCCCCTCGGTTTTCATCAGCGCCACCCAGCTGTCGATCGTTTCCTTCCGGGCCCTGGATCGCGCCCTCGATCGCTAACTGGCCGGTTGCGCCGGGCCTCAATCCGGTTCATCCCCTGTTCGACTTGGTGAAGGGGGAGCGTATGGCGGCGACACAGGGGCTGGATCTGCAGAAGGTCCAGTTGATCCGAAAGGCGGTTCTGCTTGTCGGGATTATCGCCTTGCTGGCCCTCGCGGCGGTGACGGGAACGATCGGCGGAGAGACCAGACTGCATGAAGGTCTCGAGACCTTCGGTCTGGTCCTGATCGCCGTCTGCATCGTTGGCCGGGCCTGGTGCTCGCTCTATATCGGTGGGCGCAAGAAGGCCGAGATCGTCGACCGCGGTCCCTATTCGATCAGCCGCAATCCCCTCTATGTGTTCAGCTTCATAGGGGCGTTCGGCATGGGAGCCCAGTCCGGCAGCTTCAGCATTGCGGCCCTGTTCCTGCTGGTCACCTTCGTAGTCTTTTACTCGACCGTGAAGCGGGAAGAGGCCTGGCTCGCCGGCGAATTCGGCGAGCCCTATCTGGCCTATATGAAACGCACGCCGCGGTTCGGGCCCAATTTCTCCCGCTGGCAGGACAAGGCTACGCTCGAGATCCGCCCGACCTTCTTCCTGACCACCTTGCGCGACGGCGCGGTCATGCTGCTGGCGGTGCCGTTGTTCGAATTGATCGAACGCAGCCAGACCTCGGGCTGGCTGGCTACCCTGATCCACCTGCCCTGAGGGCTGCTGTGCACCGGATTCTGCGGTCGACTGCCGTCGTTTCGGCCCTGTTGCTGGCCCTGACCGGCTGTGACCGGCCGGCGGTGGAAGGCGATCCCGCCCGGCCTGCGGGCTTCAGCCACGATATCAGTCAGGACCAGTCGGGCTATTACATTCCGCTCGCGCCGGTGCGCGCCGGGGACTGGTCGATCAATCACCTGTTTCTCGGCCAGACGGCCGACTTCACCGCCTGGGAAGCCGGTGCGCAGGGCTCGACCTTCGCGCCGGTGATGATCGAGTTCGAGGATGCGGCGGGGAGGCGGACCCGGGCTTTGCCGACCCGCTATACGGTCACCGACACCGTCGTTCACTTCGAGGGGCAGTCGGCGCAGTTGGGGACGGTGGTATTTGACGGGCGACTGGATGCGGACGCCGTGGCGACTGCGAAGCGCAATCTCGGCGACGAGGGCGCTGTCCTGACGGGAACGCTTCGCGTCGGCGGAAAATCGCTCGGTGGCGTGCGCTTCCGCTGGTGGGCGGGGGACTGAGCCCCCGCCGTCTTCAGATCAGCTGACCGTCGCCTTGACGATCTTGCCCGGCGCGCGGGGCGGCTCGCCCTTGGGCAGGGCGTCGACGTGATCCATGCCTTCGGTGACTTCACCCCAGACGGTGTACTGGCCGTCGAGGAAGGAGGCGTCGTCCAGGCAGATGAAGAATTGGCTGTTGGCGCTGTTGGGATCGGCGGTCCGGGCCATGGAGCAGACGCCGCGGGCGTGCTTCTCTTTCGAGAACTCGGCCTTCAGGTTCGGCTTGCTCGAACCCGAGGTGCCGGTGCCGGTCGGATCACCGCCCTGGGCCATGAAGCCGGGGATGACGCGGTGGAAGACCACGTCGTCATAAAAGCCTTCGGCGGCCAGCTCGGAAATGCGGGCGACATGGCCGGGGGCCAGGTCGGGACGCAGCTTGATGACGACGTCACCTTCGCCGGATCCGGTGTCGAGAGTGAAGGTCAGGGTTTGATCGGCCATCGGCACGCTCCATTTGATTGTGCGGGGGACATAGCCCGCAAACGTCGTGGGGGCTATGTGGGAACGATGAGTGAAGACGAAAAGCCCGCTGACAAGCCGCCCGAACGCCGCCGTATGGTGAAATTGCCTACGGGCGGCACCGCTGCCGGTCGCAGCATGGGCGCAAAAATGAAGACGGCCGACGACAAGTCGATGTCGAGCCAGCAGTGGATCAAGCGGCAGTTGTCGGACAAATGGTCGGTGCGCGCCCGGGCCGAGGGCTATCGCAGCCGCGCCGCCTTCAAGCTGACCGGCATCGATGACCGCTTCCATCTGATCCGCAAGGGCAGCCGGGTTATCGACCTGGGCGCGGCCCCCGGCGGCTGGGTCCAGGTGGCCCTGGCGCGGGGTGCGGCGGCCGTGGTCGGCGTCGACCTGCTGATGATCGAACCGATCCCCGGCGCGACTCTGATCCAGGCCGACTTCACCCATCCGGGCGTCGATGAGGAGATGCTCGAGCTGCTGGGCGGCCCCCCCGACCTGGTGCTGTCCGACATGGCCCACAATACCGTCGGCCACCGCCAGACCGATCACCTGAAGATCATCGCCCTGATCGAGATCGCCGCCGATTTCGCCATTCGTACCCTGCGGCCCGGCGGGCATTTCGTGACCAAGAATTTCCAGGGCGGCGACGCCGGCGGGGTCCTGGCCCGGCTGCGCGAGGAGTTCCAGACCGTCAAATACGTCAAGCCCGAAGCCAGCCGCAAGGACAGCGCCGAGGTCTTCCTGGTGGCGATGAACAAGCGCTAGGGTCCGCCCCCGGACGCGAGCCGGGAATCCCTTTCGACACGATAGATTCCAAGAGCTCTTGCGGTTCCGGGGGTGAGACCGCTATACGCGGCCCGCAAAACGGAGACTCCTCATGGAGATACGCGAAGGCCTCACCTTCGACGATGTTTTGCTTGAACCCGGCCCGTCGGACATCATGCCTGCTGACGCAGATGTGTCGACGCACCTGACTCGCGACATTCGTCTGAACATCCCGCTGACCTCGTCGGCGATGGACACTGTGACCGAGAGCCGGCTGGCCATCGCCATGGCCCAGGCCGGCGGTCTCGGCGTGCTGCACCGGAACATGACGATCGACGAACAGGCCGAGCAGGTCCGTGTCGTCAAACGCTATGAGAGCGGCATGGTCATCAATCCGGTGACCATCACCCCGCAGACCACACTGGGCGAGGTTCGCGAGATCGTGGCCCGCAAGAAGATCTCCGGATTCCCCGTGGTCGACCCTGCGACCGGCCGGTTGGTTGGTATCCTGACCAACCGGGACACGCGCTTCGATACCGATCCGAACCGCAAGGCCGCCGAGATGATGACCACCGGTGATCTGATCACCGTGCGCGAAGGGGCCGGTCGCGACGAGGCCCTGGCCCTGCTGCGCGATCGCAAGATCGAGCGGGTCATCGTCGTCGACGAGGCCTATCGCGCCACCGGTCTGATCACGATGAAGGACATCGAGAAGGCCCAGGCCCATCCCCACGCCGCCAAGGACGAGCAGGGCCGACTGCTGGTCGGGGCCGCCTCGACCGTCGGCGACGCCGGTTACGAGCGCGCCATGGCCCTGGCCGAGGCCGGGGTCGACGTCGTCGTCATCGATACCGCCCACGGCCATTCGATCCAGGTCGCGCGCGTGGTCGAGCGGATCAAGCGCGAATCCAATCGCATCCAGATCATCGCCGGCAACATCGCGACCTATGACGCCGCCCGCGCCCTGATTGACGCCGGAGCCGATGCCGTGAAGGTCGGCATCGGTCCGGGCAGTATCTGCACCACCCGCATCGTCGCCGGCGTCGGCGTGCCGCAGCTGACCGCCATCATGGAGGCCGTTCGGGCCGCGAAGGACTCCGGAGCTCCGGTCATCGCCGACGGCGGCATAAAATATTCCGGCGATCTGGCCAAGGCCATCGCCGCCGGGGCCAGTGTGGCTATGATGGGATCGATGTTCGCCGGCACGGACGAGAGCCCGGGCGAAACCTTCCTGTATCAGGGTCGGTCCTACAAATCGTACCGCGGCATGGGCTCGGTCGGGGCCATGGGAGCCGGCTCGGCCGACCGCTATTTCCAGAAGGACGTGGCCGACACCCAGAAGCTGGTGCCCGAGGGTATCGAGGGCCAGACGGCCTACAAGGGACCGATCGCGCCGGTACTGCACCAGATGGTCGGCGGCCTGCGCGCCGCCATGGGCTATGTCGGGGCCGCCACCATCGCCGACTTTCAGGACCGGGCCCGTTTCGTGCGCATCACCGGAGCCGGTCTGCGCGAGAGCCATGTCCACGATGTCATGATCACCCGCGAAGCGCCGAACTACCGGCAGGGCTAGGGAGAGCACCATGCAGATGACCCCGGAATTCATGGCCCTGGCCGGAACCCTGATCCTGGCCCTGGTCCAGATCCTGCTGGCCGCCGGGGCGCGAACCGCCGAACTGGGCCTGAAATGGAATGCCGGAGCCCGTGACGGCGAGCCCACCCCTCCGGGCAAGCTGGCCGGGCGTCTGCTGCGGGCGCAGGCCAATCTGTTCGAAACCCTGCCGATCTTCATCGCCGCCATCCTTATGGCGCAGATGACGGCCAGAGACGGCACGGTCCTGACCCTGGTCGGCAGCCACCTTTATCTGTTCGGGCGGCTGCTCCATCTGCCGCTCTACGCCCTCGGCGTGTCCTACATCCGCTCTCTGGCCTGGGGTGTATCCTTCGTCGGGCTGGTGATGGTTCTCGCCGCCCTTTTTGTTTGAAAGCCTGATTTGACCCCCGCCGCCCGTCTCGCCGCCGCCGCCTCCGTTCTCGACAGCATCGCCCAGGGCCGTTCACCGGCCGAGGTCGTGCTCAAGGCCTGGGGGCAGGCCAACCGCTATGCCGGCTCCGGCGATCGCCGCGCCGTGGCCGAGCGCGTCTATCTGGTGCTCCGGGCGCGCGGGCGGCTGGTCTGGACCATGGGCGGCCGCGAGGACGGTCGCGCGCTGGTGATCGGCTCCCTGTCGGTTCAGGACCACCTCAGCCTTGAAGAGATCGAGGCCCTGCACAGCGGCGACGGCTACGGCCCGCGTCCGTTGTCGAAGCAGGAGCGTGCCCGCCTGACGGCCGAGCCCGGTGACATGCCCGAGGGCGTGGCCGCCGGTGTGCCTGAATTCGTGGCCGAGGATTTCAAGACCACCTATGGCGACCGCTGGTTCGAGGAGGCGCACGCCCTGATGGATCGGGCCCCGGTTGACCTGCGGGTCAACGGAGCCCTGTCCACGGTCGAGGGTGCCATGGCCGAGCTGCGCGACGCCGGTCTGCAGCCGCAGCGCACGCCCTGGTCGACCTGGGGCCTGCGTCTGTCTGCGGATCCGGCCCCCAACATTCAGGCGCTGGAAGCCTTTCATGCCGGTCGTATCGAGATCCAGGACGAGGGCAGCCAGCTGGTCTGCTGGCTGGCCGGGGCCGCGCCGGGTCTAACGGTGGTCGACTATTGCGCCGGCGGCGGCGGCAAAACCGTCGGTCTGGCCCAGGCCATGGCCGGGCAGGGCACCCTGATCGGCTGTGACGTGGTGCAGAAGCGGCTGGACAATATCCGCCCGCGCCTGGCCCGGGCCGGGGTCGAGGCCGACCTGCGTCTGCTGGGTCCCAACGGCGGCGGGGTCGAGGATCTGAACGGCAAGGCCGATCTGGTCTTCGTCGACGCGCCCTGCAGCGGCGTGGGCACCTGGCGACGTCATCCCGAGGACGCCTCGCGGATGAAGGTCGAGGAAGTCGAACGCATGAACGGCCTGCAGACCCGCATTCTGGCCCAGGCCGCCCGTCTGGTGCGACCCGGTGGTCGTCTGGCCTATGTCACCTGTTCGATGCTGCGCGGTGAGAACGAGGCGACGATGGACGGGTTCGAGGAGGACTTCCCCGGCTTCCGTCCGGTGCCGATCGCCCGTCTGCTGGACGCGCCGGGACTGACCCCGGCCGCCCGCACCCGTCTGACCGAACTGGCCGACGGCGGCACCCGTCTGCGGATGTCCCCGGCCTCGACCGGCACCGACGGCTTCTTCTTCGCCCTGTTCGAGCGGCAGGCGTGAGCCCGGACTGGAGCCTCACCCGCTTCGGTCCGCTGACGGCCCTGTGTGTCATGGCTGCCGAACCGGAATACGGCCCGGCGCTGCGAGCCCGCATTCAGCCGTTGATCAGTGGCGTCGGTCCGGTTGAGGCCGCGGCGGCCACCGCTCAGGCCCTGGCGCAGCTGGCGGCGAGCAAAAGCCTGCCGGATGTGATCGTCTCGCTCGGCTCGGCCGGGTCGCGCACGCTGGAGCATGCCCAGGTCTATCGCGCCACCGAGGTCAGCTATCGCGACATGGACGCCAGCGCCCTGGGCTTCCCGAGGGGCGAGACCCCGTATCCCCGTCTGCCCGCCATACTGCCGCTGGCCGAGGGCCCGGCAACCCTGGCCCCCGTCCGCCTGTCCAGCGGTGGCGGTGTCGTCTCCGGGGCAGCCTATGACGCCATCGACGCCGACATGGTCGATATGGAGACCTTCGCCGTCGTCCGCGCCGCCGCGCGTTTCGGTCTGCCGGTGATCGGTCTGCGCGGCGTCAGCGACGGTCGCACCGACCTGTCCGTTCTGGAACACTGGACCGACGCCCTGGCCGAGATTGACCAGCGACTGGCCGAGGCGCTGGACCTGCTGCCTGCCCATTTCACGACCACGCCGATCCTGCAGACGGAGCCCGCATGACCCCGCAAAACCACCAGAAGGTTCTGATCGTCGACTTCGGCAGCCAGGTGACCCAGCTGATCGCGCGGCGCCTGCGCGAGGCCAACGTCTATTGCGAGATTCATCCCTACGCCAAGGCCGAAGCGGCGCTTGCGGCCATGCAACCGGCGGCGATTATCCTGTCGGGTGGACCCGAGAGCGTGCACGAGGCAGGCAGCCCCCGGGCCCCGCAGGGGGTGTTCGAGGCCGGGGTCCCGGTGCTGGGCATCTGCTACGGCGAGATGACGATGTGCGAACAGCTGGGTGGCAAGGTCGAGGGCGGCCACCACCGCGAATTCGGTCGGGCCGAGATCACCGTGCAGACCGGGTCCCCCCTGCTGGCCGGCCTCGCCGCCGTCGGTGAGGATGAGACCGTCTGGATGAGCCACGGCGACAAGATCGTCGCCATCCCCGAGGGCTTTGCGGCCGTCGCCACCTCGGCCGGCTCGCCCTATGCCGTTATCGCCGACGAGGCGCGCCGCTTCTACGGCGTCCAGTTCCACCCCGAGGTGATGCACACCCCGCGCGGCGCGACGATGCTGAAGAATTTCACCCATGGCATCGCCGGTCTGTCCGGCGACTGGACCATGGCCGCCTATCGCGACGAGAAGATCGCCCAGATCCGCGAACAGGTCGGATCGGCCAGGGTCATCTGCGGGCTGTCGGGCGGGGTCGACTCGTCGGTTGCGGCGGTGCTGATCCATGAGGCCATCGGCGACCAGCTGACCTGCGTCTTCGTCGACACCGGCCTGCTGCGTCAGGATGAGGCCACCCAGGTCACCACTCTCTTCCGGGAACACTATAACATCCCGCTGATCCACGTTGATGCATCTAAGGAATTTCTCGGCGAACTGGCCGGGGTTTCGGACCCAGAGACCAAACGCAAGATCATCGGCCGGGTCTTCATCGAAATCTTTGATCGCGAAGCAAACAAGATCGACGGGGCCGAATTCCTCGCCCAGGGCACCCTCTATCCCGACGTGATCGAGAGCGTGTCGTCCTCCAGCGGCAAGGCCCATGTCATCAAGAGCCACCACAATGTCGGCGGCCTGCCGGACTTCATGAAGCTGAAGCTGGTCGAGCCGCTGCGCGAACTGTTCAAGGACGAGGTCCGCGCCCTCGGCCGCGAGCTGGGGCTGACGGATGCTTTCGTGGGACGTCACCCGTTCCCGGGACCGGGTCTGGCCATCCGTATCCCCGGCGAGATCACCCCCGAGGCCGTGGCCACCCTGCAGCAGGCCGACGCCATCTATCTGGACGAGATCCGCAAGGCCGGCCTGTACGACAGCATCTGGCAGGCCTTTGCCGTGCTGCTGCCGGTCAAGACCGTCGGCGTCATGGGCGACGCCCGCACTTATGAAAAGGTGCTGGCCCTGCGCGCCGTCAGCTCGACCGACGGCATGACCGCCGACTTCTACGAGTTCCCCTGGGCCGTGCTGGGCAAATGCGCGACGCGGATCGTCAATGAGGTGAGGGGCGTCAACCGTGTGGTCTATGACGTGACCAGCAAGCCGCCCGGCACCATCGAGTGGGAGTAGGGGGCAGGGCTTTTCAGCACCAGGCTTTCTGCCACCCGTCAGGACAATGACATGACCGATCCAACCGACAGCGAACCGACGCCCGTCACCGACCCCGCGGAGACCCCGGTCCAGCGTGCCCTGCGGATGAAGCAGGCGGTGATCGACGCCCGGCCCAAGGCCCCGCGCGGCGGTCGCTTCCAGCGCGAGCAGTCGGCCAGTATCGCCTCCGGGAAATCCAAGCCCTGGATGCAGCGATAGGGACAGGCGGCTACATCCGGGTGGCCTGGTTCTGCATGATCCGGTCCGCGGTCTGTAGCGCTGCAACGCGGATTTCGCTTGCCAGATCGGCATCCGGCAAGGTCCTGGCCAGGATCATCCCGCCGACGCAAAGGGCGGCGAGCGACAGGGCGTTTTGCCGTGTTTCGCAGCCCTGCTCGTCCAGTCCCGTTTCGAACAGTCCGACCATGGACGTGAGCAGTTTCTGATAGGATTCCTGGACGGCGGGGCTCGCCCGGGCGACATCGGACGGCAGGGCGATCATCGGGCACTGGCCGTCCAGATCGCCGAGGTGCTCATTCGACAGATAGCTCTGGATCATCTGGCGCGTCATGTCGGGGTCAGGGCGGCTTGGGTCGATACCTGCATCGGCCCGCCATTCTGCACCGCGGCCCATCAGGAAGCTCGACACGGCTTCGCTGTAGAGCGCGTCCTTGCTTTTGAAATGGTTGTAGAATCCGCCGCGCGTCAGGCCGGCCGCCTCCATCAGGGCATCAATGGTGACGCCGTCAAAGCCGTGGCGGTTGAACAGGACGCGTGCGGACTCCACGATCTTCGCGCGGGTCTGTCGCTTGTGGTCATCACTGTACGGCACCGGCGTTCTCCTGCGGGTGGAGCAATAGCGGACTTCAGAATATGTTCTTTATCATATGTTGCGGGGTGCAATAACGGTGTTCTGTTTTGGCAATCAGGAGCTGATCATGAGCAAATTTGTATTCGCCTATCACGGCGGTCCGTCATCCATGACGCCGGAAGAGGGCAAGGCCCACATGGGAAAATGGATGGGCTGGATGGAAAGCCTCGGTGACGCGGTGGTTGATCGCGGTCTTCCGGTCGGAAAGTCCAAGACCGTCGGCCCGCGCGGCGTGACCGATGACGGCGGATCGAATCCGTTGTCAGGCTTCACCATCGTTCAGGCGGACAGTATCGATGCGGCCGTGGAAATGGCGAAGCGGTCCCCGCACGTTGAAGTCGGTGGCACGATTGAAATCGCGCCGGCGCTGGACATGCCGATGTAGCGGCGGACACGCCGGACTGCGAACCTCATTGAGAAGAATCCCTGCCGGTTTGACGCCCATTGTGCCCGGTGGTGTAACGATGGTCGTCGACCGGCAAGCGAGTCGGTTGTCATCAAAATTCCGACGGGGAACTTGAAGTGAACGCACCTTTTGAAACGATCCCTTTTCTCACGACCTATCAGCCTGCGCTGCTCGCTCTGGCGATCCTTGCCCTGACGGTGCTGATCCAGTCCGTTCTGATCGTGCCTCTGGCATTTTTGACCGGCAAACAGGCTCCCGGGATGCTGGTCAACGGCAGTCACGACGACTTCAGTTTCCGTGTCGTGCGTACCTATTTGAATGCCACCGAGAATCTGCCTGCCTTTGCGGCGACGGTGTTCCTGGCCATCATCGCCGGCGTGGATCAGGACTGGGTGAACTGGCTGGCCGGGCTTCATGTCGGATTCAGGATGATCTTCTGGATGGCCTATTACAGCGGCATCGGCAGGGTCGCATTTGGTCCGCGCACCTTCAGCTACGTCGGCGGTGTGCTGGCCAACATTATCCTGGCCGGAATGACCGTCTACGCGCTGATCACCTGACCGATGGCCCATGATCCGGCCACGGTGGACCGGTTCCGCAATGCCCTCGGTGCTGCGGACGGTCTGACCGAGAAGCGGATGATGGGCGGCCTCTGCTTCATGCTCAACGGCAATATGATCGGGGGGGCCGACAGGACCCGGGACGGGGTCGCGCGGTTTATGTTCCGCGTGGGCAAGGCCAATCAGGACAGGGGCGAGGCGATGCCCGGCGCGATATCGATGGTGCAGGGTGGACGCACGATGGGCGGCTTCTTCTTCGTCGAGGCGGCAGGCTGTGATGACGGGCTGCTGGCGGACTGGGTCAGGCTGGCGCTGAGTCATGCATCGAGCCTGCCCGAAAAATGACAGGCTTCGTCGAAGATGGCCCGGCCAGGCCGATCCGGGTGTCCGCCATGGCCCGTCAGCGGGACCTGAACCCCGCCGGTTTTGTCGCGCTTGGACTCCGGTCGCACGCGATGGCAAGACGCGACCCATGACCCCGACCCTCTACGGCATTCCCAACTGCGACACGATGAAGAAGGCCCGCGTCTGGCTGGACCAGCATGGCGTCGCCTACAGCTTTCACGACTACAAGAAGGCCGGCATTGACCGGGCCGTGCTGGAGCGCTGGGTGGCCGAGCACGGCTGGCAGACGATACTGAACCGGGCCGGCACGACGTTTCGCAAACTGCCCGAGGCCGAGCGTGCCGATCTGGACGACGATCGCGCCATCGCCCTGATGCTGGTCCAGCCGTCGATGATCAAACGGCCGGTGCTGGACCTGGGCGCGCGGCGTATCATCGGCTTCAAGCCCGAGATCTACGCCGCCGCCCTTGCTGACTAGCCGGTCACGTCGGTCCGGGGCCGGTCGTGGCCGTCGGCCCGTTCGGTGATCCACTCGCCCGCCGCATCGGCATATTCGATCATGGCCGTCTGGTCCGGCACCCGCTGCTCGCGCGAAGCGGCCACCGCCGCGGCCCGGGCCAGATCGTGGCTGGTGAAGGTCTCGGAGAAACTGTCGCCCAGCTTGTAGGCCCAACCTCCGTCGTGCGGGACGATGCGATAGGTGACGTGGGACATGGGACGCTCCGGTTACGGTCCCCGTTGAAGCGGTGACCGCAGATTTTGTTCCGGGACCGCATCCAATGGGCGTGTCGGCGGCGACTATCCTGTGAACGCACGGCGATCGACGCCACGCGCATGGAGGCGATGACGATGGAAGACCTGTTCCGGTCCTACTGGTGGCTGCTGTTCCCGCTGGCCTGGTTCGTGGCGGCCGGCTTTTCCAGTATGCTGAACTATCAGCGGCACAAGGACGCGCTGAACCTGATCAAGACCTATGCCGACAAGGGGCAGGAGCCGCCGGCAGCGCTTCTGAAAATGCTCGACAGCAACGTCGACGATGACGGCGTAGACTGGGAAGACGGCACAGGTCGACGCATTCGCTACCGCCGCAGACCCCGGAACTATTGGTCGATGTTCGGCCTCTTCGCCACGCTCGCCATCGCCTTTATCGCGGCCGACTATTTCAGGAACCAGGGCTATGTCTCCGGAGGGTACGTCACCGTCAGTATCGTCATGGGGGCTCTCGCTTTTTGGACCTTGATCCGGGCCCTGACCTCTCGCGGCGGGCGCCCCTGAAGCCTTCGGCAGGGACGCGGAAACCGACACCTTGACCTTCATTCAGACCGATGCCGAGCTGGTGACCGCCGCGGTCGCCGGCTCGGACGCCGCCTATGCCCGACTGGTGGCCCGGCACCAGGCGGCGGTCCGGGGATTTCTCCGACGCATGCTGGGTGGAGCCGGTTCGGCCGCAGTGGCCGAGGCCGACGACCTGGCGCAGGAGACCTTTGTCACCGGCTGGCGATCGTTGCGGTCGCTGAAGGAACCTGCCGGATTTCGCGCCTGGCTGTGCGGCATCGCTGTACGCAAGGCGCGCGACCGGCGGCGCGGCGTGCAGCGCAGCGCGGCCCGGGACGGGGCGTGGCTGGAAACGGTGTCGGTGCCGCCCGGTGTCCAGCCCGAGGACCGGCTGGCCCTGACGGCGGCGATGGCGGCCCTGCCGGACGATGTGCGGGCCTGTGTGGCCCTGTGTCTGGCCGACGGCTGGTCGCACGGCGAGGCGGCGCTGGCACTCGACTTGCCCCTCGGTACGGTCAAGTCACATATTGCGCGGGGGCGGGCCCGTTTGCTCGCCGCGCTCGGAGGACCCGATGACACCTGAGCAGAAGTTGAATGCCCTGTTCGCCACGGAGGCCCCTCCCGCCCTTGACTATCGGTTTCAGGCGGCCGTGGTCGAGCGGATTGCCCGTCGTCGGGCCTGGGCAACCGTCGCCGCCCTGGTACCGTGGGTCATCGCCGCGTCTGCCCTGCTCTGGGGCCTGCAGCCGGTGCTGGGGCCGATACTGGCCGATCTGGGCCCTGAGCTGGCCCCGGCGGCCATGGCCCTGACCATTGTCGGCCTGTCGTTGGCAGCGGCTGATCGTGTCGTTCGCTTCCTGGCCCGGATCTGACGGCGACCTTACAAAAGTTTCACCTCGCCGCCTGCATCTATACGGTCCCGCCATTGCCTCTTGTCATCATGAGGTCGTAGCAGCAGGCTCGATCGAGAGATTTAGAGGGAAGAATACAATGGAAGGATTTCAAATCCTTATTCCGCTGGCACCGTTTCTGATGGTGGTGGCGATCGTGATCATTCCGCGATGGTTCAAGGCCAATGAACGCAGGGAGATGCAGCAGACGCTGCGCTCGGCCATCGACAAGGGTCAGCCCCTGCCGCCTGAAATCATCGAGGCCATGGGCCGGGACGAGATTCGCAAGGCTCCCAGTGCCGCCCGCGACCTGCGACTGGGCATCATCCTGCTGGCCGTCAGCGTCGGCATCGGCCTGATGGGCTATGCCATCAGCTTTGACGAGATGGACGCCTTCTATCCGATCACCGGCATGGCCGCGATCCCCGGCATGATCGGGCTGGCCTTCATAGTTCTGAGTTTCTTCAACAAAAACAAGGGCTGAGTGCGGGCGGGAGGGGGACAGTCATGGCCCAGGCCCTGATCGATCGGCACGATGTCGAGCTCGCCGCCCTCGCGGCGGCGGGCGGGCGGCGCGAGTTCGGTGAGCTCGTGCGCCGTCACAGCTCGGCCGTGCGGGCCCTGCTGCGTCGGATGGGGGCCCAGCCGGCCCTCGCCGACGACATCGCCCAGGACGCCTTCATCCAGGCCTTCGAACGCTGTTCGGAGTTCCGGGGTGAGGGGACCTTCGCCGCCTGGGTCCGGCGCATTGCGGCGCGGCTCTATATCAAGCGTCGCGCCAAGGAGGCCCGTTATGTCGCCGAGGTCGAGACTGATGAGGCGGCTCCGGCCCCCGATCAGGCCGGTCTGGTCGACCTCGACGAGGCCCTGAAGACGCTCAGCGAACCCGAGCGGCTGTGCGTCTCCCTCTGTCACGGGGCAGGTCTGTCTCACCCCGAGATTGCGACTGCCCTAAATCTGCCGCTTGGTACGGTGAAGTCTCATGTCAAACGTGGTCTGGATAAACTCCGCGCGCGGCTCCAGCCGGAGCCCGCTACCCTGGGGAGGTCGTCACATGTCAGCTGACGAATTCGATCCTTTCGTCGAACGCCTGTTCAACCAGGCCCCGGTCATGCCCGACGCTGTCCTGTTTGCGGCGCGGGTCGAGACCCGCCTGCGATCGGGCTCGCGCCTGCGCAATCTGGCCCTGACGCTGGCGGGACTGGTCGGCGGCGTGGTGGCGGTGCGCGAGACCATGAGCGCCAACCTCGACCTGACCCGGTCCGGAGCCGTGGTAACCGAACGCAGTCTCGGGCAGGGTCTGGAGACTGCGGTCGCGACGACCGGCGGGCTGATCCAGTCGACGATGGAGCCGCTGGGACTGACCCGACTCGATCTGGGTTCCTTCGGCGGCATGCAGATGTTCTGGATCGCGGCGGCGGCGGTGATCGCCCTCGCGGCGGCCGGGGCGATGAAGCTGTCCGAGGAAATCTAGAGCGAAATCGGTTGAGTTGGACGCAGTCCAACTCGGCTCAGATTTCGCTCCAGTTTGAATCTGGACCATTTTTTGGATTCAGGTCGATTCGACCTGAAACAAAAATGGTCCAGGCGGACCCGGCTGCCGATTGCGTCGCCGGTAGCCGGTCCCGCCGTTTTCCTGCCGAAGTCGCGCCCTACTCATCCAAAAAGCCGGTCTTGCGCATCCGCTGCGTTGCGGGCGTCGAGCCGACCCTCTAGGGTCGCGCCGGTTAGAGAATTAGTGATTTTGGGGCGACGATTCAGTGGTTGATGTCTTCGAACAGGTCGAGGAGGAGCTTCGCTCCGATCGATACAAGCGTCTGGCGCGGACCTGGCTGCCCGTGGCCGGTGGTGTTCTGCTGCTCGCGCTCATCGCGGCCCTGGCCTGGTGGGGCTGGCAGAGCTGGCAGACCAGTCAGGGTGACAAGGCGTCTGCCGCCTATGACCACGGCATGGAGGCGCTCGAGAGCACCAATCCGGTCGGGGCCGATACCGCCTTCACCGAGGCGGCCGCCGCGGGCACCGGGGGTTACAAGGCCCTGGCCTTGATGCAGCGCGCCGGCATCGCCGTGACCGCCAACAAGATTCCCGAAGCCATCGCCCTGTTCGACGAGGCCGCCCGGGCCTCGCGCGATCCGATCATTTCCGATCCGGCGGCGCTGAAGGCGGCCTGGCTGGTCATGGACACCGGCGATCTCGCCGACATTGAGAAACGCCTTGAGCCGCTGACGGCCGAAGGCCGGCCGTTGCGGCCGTTCGCCCGCGAAGCCCTGGCCCTGGCCCGGCTTCAGCATGGCAAGATCGCCGAGGCCCGTGACATCTTCGTGCTGCTGCAGCGTGGGCTCGATGTGCCGGACCCGATCAAACAGCGGGCCCAGGTGGCGATATCGGCGATCGACGCCGGCACTGCCGCCAATCTCGCCGCCATCGTCCGGGCCCAGGCCGCCGTGCCCGCCACACCGGCACCCGCACCGGCTGATCCGAACCTGGCGACCCAGTAATCCGACCTTTCAGGAAGATCTCCATGAACAGAATGCTGAAAGTCGCCCTGTTGTGCGGTCTGGCCGCCACGGTCGCCTCCTGTGGCACAGTCCGGCAAGCGCTGCCGTTTGGCCTGGGCGGCAAGAAGGCCCCCGAGTCCACGGCCACGGCGGGACAACGGGTGTCGGTGCTGGAATTCGAACAACAGCTGGTCCCGTCGGCGTCCCTGGCCGGCCGTGACTTCTTCCTGCCCGGTCCCCAGGCGGTCACCAGCTGGCCCCAGCCGGGCGGCACGGCGGAAAACCTGGTCGAGCATGTGATTGCGGCCCCCGCCTTCACCGTCGCGTGGAAGCGCAATATCGGTGCCGGGTCGACCAATACCCGTCAGGTCATGGCCCCGGTCGTCGCTGACAACGGCCGGATCTTCGTGCTGGACGGTGAGGCGGGCGTGACGGCGGTCGATGCCACCAGCGGCGCGGTCGCCTGGAAGGTCAACGTCAAACCTGACGAGAAGGAATTCCGCGGCAGTATCTTCAGCCTTGGACTGGGGGGCGGCTCGAGCGGCGGCGGTTTCGGCGGCGGTGTGGCCGTCGGCGGCGGCAAGGTGTTCGTGGCCTCTGGCTACCGGACCATGACGGCGCTGGATCAGGCGACCGGGGCCGTGCTCTGGAAATCGACGGTCGATGTGCCGATTCACGGCGCGCCCACCGTGGCCGGGTCGCGCGTCTATGTCATCGACGTCGACAATCAGCTGTTCGCCTTCAATATCGACACTGGTCTGCAGGACTGGTCCTATCGCGGGATCACCGAGCCGGCGCGCACCATGCGGGCCTCCAGCCCGGCCGTCAGCGGCGAGACGGTGATCGCGCCTTTCTCGTCGGGCGAGATCATCGCCCTGCGCGCCGCCACCGGCCAGTCGGTCTGGCAACAGGTCCTGTCCCGGACCAGCCGCACCAGCGCCCTGTCCGAGATCCGCGACATCGCCGGTCGTCCGGTGGTCAGCCGCGGTATGGTCTATGCCATCAGCCACTCGGGCGTGCTGGCGGCGATGGATATCCGTTCGGGCGTGCCGAAATGGACCCTGCCGGTCGCCGGGGTCAACGCGCCCCTGCCGGTCGGTGAAGTCGTCTATGTCGTGTCCAAGAGCGGCGAACTGACTGTGGTCAACCGTGACAGCGGCCTGGTCTACTGGACCCGTGACCTCAATGAGGGCCGGGTGCGCCAGGAGGGCGGCTTCCTCGGCTTCTTCGACCATACGGTCCGGCCCAGCTGGTCGGGTCCGATTCTGGCGTCCAATCGACTGGTGCTGGTCAATTCGGACGGCGAGGCCGTGGCTTTCGACCCCAAGACCGGCGCACAGCTGGCCACGGTTCGTCTGGGCGCAGCGGCCTATATCGCGCCCGCGGCCTACAACGGGGCTCTCTATGTGCTGACCGACAACGGTCAACTCGTCAGCATTCGCTGACGTCTGCAGTCAATCTGGGTTAGAACGCCGACATGGCATTGAAAGTCGCCATTGTTGGCCGCCCCAATGTGGGCAAATCGACCCTGTTCAACAGGCTCGTCGGCAAGCGCCTTGCGCTGGTCGATGATCGTCCCGGTGTGACTCGCGACCGCCGCTATGCCGACGGCAATATCGGTGACTTCGATCTGACCCTGATCGACACGGCCGGCTATGAGGACATCACCGACGACAGTCTGGAATCGCGCATGCGCGAACAGACCGAGGCGGCGCTGGAAGACGGCGACCTGATCCTGTTCATGATGGACGCCCGCGAGGGCGTGACTGCGCTGGACCGGATCTTCGCCGAGCGCCTGCGCAAGCAGCACAAGCCCGTCATCCTGCTGGCCAACAAGGCCGAGAGCCGTGAGAGCGGCGGCGGTATCGGTGAGGCCTATGGCCTGGGCTTCGGTGAACCGGTGGCCATCTCGGCGGAACACGGTGAGGGCATGGCTGACCTTTATGCCGCCATCGTCGGGGCCAGCGCCGACATCTTCATCGAAGAGATCGATGAGCCGGACAAGCCGATCCGCATCGCCATCATCGGCCGGCCCAACGCCGGCAAATCGACCCTGGTCAACCGGTTGATCGGCGAGGACCGGCTGCTGACCGGCCCCGAGGCCGGCATCACCCGCGATTCCATCTCGGTCGACTGGCAGTATGAAGGCCAGAACATCCGTCTGGTCGACACCGCCGGCATGCGTCGCAAGGCCCGGGTTAACGAGAAGCTCGAGAAGCTGTCGGTCGCCGACACCATCCGCGCCATCACCTATGCCGAGGTGGTCGTGCTGGTTATGGACAAGGATGACGCCTTCGATACCCAGGACCTGCAGCTGGCCGATCTGGTCGAGCGCGAGGGCCGGGCCCTGGTCTATGTCGCCGCCAAATGGGACCTCGAGGATGAGCCCCAGGCCAAACTGGCCAAGCTGAGCCAGATGGCCGAGGACAAGCTACCCCAGCTGCGCGGCTCACCGTTCGTGGCCCTGTCGTCGCATTCGGGTCGTGGGGTCGAGCGGTTGATGCCGGCGATCCTGAAGGCCCACGCGACCTGGTCGGTCAAGGTCAAGACCAAGGACCTCAACACCTGGCTGGCCCTGGCCACCCAGAGGCATCCGCCCCCCGCCGTCGACGGCAAGCGGATCAAGCCGAAATACATGGCCCAGATCAAGGCGCGCCCGCCGACCTTCGTGCTGATGGCCAGCCGCGCCGCCTCGATGCCGGAACAGTACAAGCGCTATCTGGTCAACAGCCTGCGCGAGAGCTTCGACCTGCCCGGCACCCCGATCCGCCTCAACGTCAAGGCGGGGTCCGAGAACCCCTACGGCGAGGGTGGTTCGAAATCAGGTCCGGAACGCTTCACCGGCCCGGCCAAGACCGCGCCGCGCCGCATCAAGAAGTCCGAGGCCGCCGCCGACGCCCTGTCCAACCTGCCCGGCAAGGCGCTGGAGCAGAAGAAGACGCGTACGGCCAAGCCCCGCCCCCTGACCGGGCTGAAGTCCAGCTCGAACAAGAAGGCCGGCTCCAGCGTCGCCATCCAGAAGGGCGCCCGTGGCGGTGCCCGTCAGGTCTCGCGCTCTGGCCGCGTCCGCACTGGCCAGAAGCACGCGCCGAAGAAGTAGGGCCTTAAGCCGCTTCGACCGCGGCCCCTGGAATGGAGCCCGGGACAGCCAAACGGGCGATCGCCCCGATCAGGGCGTCGGGTCGGATTGGCTTGGCCAGATGCAGGTCCGAGCCCGCCTCAAGACTGCGGGCCACATCGTCGGGCATCGCATTGGCCGTCAGTGAAATGATGGGCGTACGGGGGCGTTCGCCGGCCAGCTCGAGCTCCCTGATCTTGCGGGTCGCCGACAGTCCGTCCAGCACCGGCATCTGCACATCCATCAGGATGATGTCGAAACGGTTCTTTGCGGTCGCTTCGACGGCCAGAGCACCGTTTTCGACGACGGTGAGGTCGATGCTCAGCGACGCGAGGATCATCGAAACCACCCGCCGGTTGACCTCATGATCGTCGGCGAGCAGGATTTTCAGCGGTTGGTCATTGGTGTCGGGAACCGGTCTGGCGGGTTCGTTCCGGATAACTTCCAACGGCACGTCGGAAATCCGGCTCAGCGGCAGATAGGCGAAGAAGATCGATCCCTTGCCGGGGGTCGAGCGCACCGCGATCCGCCCCCCCATCATTTCGGTCAGCGAGGTACAGATCGACAGTCCGAGCCCCGTTCCACCATATTTGCGGCTCACAGACACGTCCGCCTGCTCGAACCGGTCGAACAGGCGTTTTGCCGTGTCGCGGTCGAAGCCGATGCCGGAATCGCACACACTGATGCAGACGCCGCCCCGACGGTTGCGGACGGCGACGCTGACGCTGCCGGCGGCGGTGAATTTAATCGCATTGCTGATGAAGTTCGAAACGACCTGGCCGATCCGCGTCCGGTCGCCGAGATAGATGCCGTCCGCGCCGTCGGCGGTCCGCAGCTCCAGTTTGACGTTCTTGGCAGCCGCGGTCGCGGCATGCAGATCGACGATTCCGGTGACGACCTCACCCAGGCTGAACGGTGCGGTCTCGAAGGTCATCTGTCCGGCCTCGATCTTGGAGACGTCGAGGATGTCGTTGACGACCAGTTCCAGCGTGCGCCCCGATGCGATGACGGTGTCGGTCAATTCACGGCCATGGGTATCCGTCTGGCGCTGACGCAGCAGATCCATCACGCCGATGATGCCGTTCAGGGGGGTGCGCAGCTCGTGGCTCATATTGGCCAGAAACTGGGACTTGGCCCGGCTGGCCTGTTCCGCATTGGCCAGGGCGGTCTCCAGCGCCGCCTCCTTCATGAGCAGTTGGCCATTCGCCCGCGCCACCGCCAGATGGACGAGGATGATGCTCAGGACGAAGAAGGAGAAAACGGCCGACATATACAGCCATGTCCGTTCAAGCAGGGCCGTCCCGGGCTTGTGTTGTCGCCATCGGATCGCCAGCACCGGCTGACCGGCGTCGTCGGCAAGGGTGACCTCCGCCTGATGGGGCTCCGGCGGGGACGTCGGCGGGGCGAGCACCGCGTCGATCAGCTGGTATCGTCCGGCGATGTTCGCCAGAAACGTTTCGTCCAGGGCATCGGCCGCGAAAACGATCGGTGCGCGCGCACCGACGGGAAGGGCGGTCCCGAAGTCGGGCTGAACCAGGGCGGCCACAATCGCATACGGGTGCCCGCCGATCATTGAGACGGACGTCGCCTGGATCGGTGCGGCAATCATTTTCCGGGACCGGTCGCGGCGCACGAAGGCCCCGCGCTGACGTTCCTGTGCGCGGATGCTGTCGATCAACTTTGGCAGGGCGATGGACGGGTGGTCTGATGTGGTCGGGCTGACGACGTCGTCGTCAATGGCCGAAAAGACCGACCTGTCCGACCGGTCGACAATCTCGATCTGTTCAAATCCGGCTGTCTGGTTCAGATAGGTCCCGATGTTCAGGTTCGCCCACCGGGGATCAAACCGGTTATCGAGGTGGACGACGGCGTCATCCCAGATCACCTGGGGCATAACCAGCGCCGCCAATTCATCGAGTCGGGTCGAGAGTCCGGTCTGTATCTGCCGGCGCTCGAACTTTCCCGAATAGGCATCGGTGCTCCGCGCCCCCGCGACCAGCGACAGGCCAAACAGCACCATACCGCTGACCGCCAGCACGAGCAGGGAGCGGGACAGCCAGATCGTACGTCGATGGGCGTGTGAGTCGATACGCATGGCTGGAAAATCAGCGATACGTATTACGTTTTGATTAGTCACCAAGCATTTGGTTTATTTGATAATATTGTACGTTTCGGCTCGCCGTAAACATACGAGCGATCAGGGCTAAGCCTTGTGTCCCCGGGATCAAATCGCGACCCCTGAAGCCTGCTTTTGACGGCGCTCCAAAACCGGGCCGCTAATACTCCGGGACACGCCGTTGGTCCCTAGACCAGCGCCGCTACGCCCGGTCCCGACTTCCAGTCCTTGAACTTCACTTCCAGCGGCGGTGTCAGATCGCCGCGGGCCAGTTCGACGATCAGCGGACCGATCTCGGACGGGGGAGGCACGTCCTGCGGATCCTCGCCGGGATAGGCCTGGGCCCGCAGCTGGGTGCGCATCCGGCCGGGATCGACGACGGCGACGCGGATCGGCGTCGATTCGATCTCGTCGGCCCAGCATTTGATCAGGGCCTCGGCCCCGGCCTTGGTGGCGGCATACATGCCCCAGAAGGCCCGGGGTGCGGCGGCGATACTGGTGGTCAGATAGACGGCCCGTCCGGCGTCGGAAACGCGCAGCAAAGGCTCCAGCGAGCGGATCAGTCGGTAGATGGCGGTGAAATTGGTCTTCTCGACCTTGGCCCAGACCCGCGGGTCGGCGTGACTGACCGGGGTCAGGCCCGAGGCCCCCATGGTCGCCGCCGCCTGGACCCATATGTCCAGCTTGCCGAACCGTTCGAAGATGGCCCCGCCCAGCCGGTCGATGGCCCCGCCGTCAACCAGATCGAACGGCACCAGGGTCGCGTGCTGGCCGGTGGCGGCATAGATGGCGTCGTCCAGCTCCTCCAGTCCGCCCTGGGTGCGGGCGGTAGCGACAACGTGGGCACCCGCCCTGGCCAGGGCCAGGGCAGCTTCAAAGCCGATGCCACGCGAGGCCCCGACAACGAGGGCGATACGGTCTTTCAGGGGGAGATCAGCAGACATGGGGCCTGATAGCGCGCGCCCGTCGTCGGGCAAAGAGGCTTAAGCCGTGACCAGCAACGACAACTGCCGGTGCGAGTCCTCACGACCGCCCTGTTCGATTTCTCGGTCCAGCAGTCGGGTCGGGTATTCGCCTGTGAAATAGTGGTCGGTGAACTGCGGATTGACTGCATCGCGCGGTCCGGCACCCATCGCTTCGTACAGGCCGTCGACGGACAGGAAGCCCAGGCTGTCGACCTCCAGCATTTCCTTCATTTCGGCGATGGTCTTGTTGGCGGCGATCAGTTGATCCCGCTCGGGCATGTCGATGCCGTAGAAGTCAGGCCACAGGATCGGCGGACTGGCCGAGCGCAGATGCACCTCGGTGGCCCCGGCGGCCCGCACGGAACGCACCAGTTTGGCCGAGGTGGTCCCGCGCACGATCGAATCGTCGATCAGCACGACCCGCTTGCCTTCCAGTACCGAGCGGTTGGGGCTGTGCTTCATGCGCACGCCCTTCTGCCGGGCCCCCTGGTTGGGCTGGATGAAGGTGCGGCCCAGATAGTGGCTGCGAATGATGCCCATTTCATAGGGAATGCCGCTCTCGCGGGCATAGCCCAGGGCCGCCGGCACGCCGGAGTCCGGCACCGGCACGACCACGTCGGCCTCGACCGCATGTTCGCGCGCCAGACCCTGGCCCATGCGCTTGCGCACCGCGTAGACCGACCGTCCGTTCACGATGCTGTCGGGACGCGAGAAATAGACATATTCAAACAGGCAGGGCCGGGCGGCCCGGGCCGGGAAGGGCTTCAGCGACCGCAAGCCGTTCTCGTCGATGACTACCACCTCGCCGTGCTCGACATCGCGGACAAAGGTCGCGCCGATGGTGTCCAGGGCGCAGGTCTCCGACGCCAGCACCCAGGCCTCGCCGATCTTGCCCAGCACCAGCGGGCGGATACCCAGCGGGTCGCGCGCGCCGATCATCTTCTTGCGGGTCTGGGCTACCAGGGCATAGCCGCCTTCGATCCGCGCCAGGGCGTCGATGAACCGGTCGACGATCTTCGCCTTCCGCGAACGGGCGATCAGATGCAGGATCACCTCGGAGTCCGAGGTCGACTGGAAGATCGAGCCTTCCGAGACCAGCTGGTTCCGCAGGAACAGGAAATTGGTCAGATTGCCGTTGTGGCCGATGGCGATACCGCCGGAATCCAGATCGGCGAACATCGGCTGGATATTGCGCAGGAACGAGCCGCCCGCGGTCGAATAGCGGGTATGGCCCACGGCCGCGCCCCCCGGCATCCGCTTTGACAGATTGGTGCCGCCGAAGGCGTCGCCGACCAGCCCCTGGTGGCGTTCGGTGTGGAAGCGGTCGTCATGGACGCTGGCGATGCCGCAGGCTTCCTGGCCGCGGTGCTGCAGGGCGTGCAGACCCAGGGCGACGATGGCGGCCCCGCCGTCGGGCTCGGCCCCCCAGACGCCACAGACTCCGCACTCCAGGCGGGGGCGATCGTCATCAATGTCGCGATGGTGTTCGCGGTGAACGACGGGATCGGCGATCTGGTGGCGCATTGTGGCTCCGATGACCCGGGGAGGGGACTAGGGGGCGTTGCCGGGCGGGGTATGCCCTGTTTGGGGCGGGGGCAAGGCTTGTGTGTCGGAAAACCCTTCGCGGACGGACGAATTAACCACCGGGGTCAGGGCGTCGGCCCCGCGCCCGATACCGGGCAGGACGATCTGGATGACCCGGGCGGCCCCGGCGCTGACCGGATACAGCATGGCCTGGGTCAGCCAGCGTGGCGTCGCCTCGCCCGGCATGGCCGCGACGATCACCAGATGGATTGCCCCCAGCAGCACCAGTGACCGCGCCGCGCCGATGAAGACGCCGAAGAACCGGTCGATCCCGCCCAGCTGCGGATGGGCCTGGGCGCGTTTCGACAGGGCCGAGCCGAAGATGCGAATGCCGAAATAGATCAGCAGGAAGGTGCCGATGGCCGCGGCGATGGAGCCGGCCCAGTCCGGATCAATCATTGAACGACCGATTGGCGAGGTGAAGGGCAGGGCCACCAGGGCAATGAAAGCGGCCAGGACGAAGCTCAGCAGGGTGATGATTTCGCGCGTGGCCCCGCGCACCCATCCGGCCGCAGCCGAGGCGAGGATCACGATCAGGGCGAGAGCGTCAAAGCCGGTCACGCGGGCGGTGGATCCTCGGATGGCGGTTTACTGAAGACCTTCATAGCGGTTTTGCGAGATTCGATCGACCGCTTCCGTCAATCGCGTCACCGAGGTCACCGCCACCCCGCCACCCTTGACCGTCAGCGGCGGAGTCAGGGCGTGATCGAAGCCCAGTTTGCGCGCCTCGCGCAGCCGCGCCTCGGCCCGGCCCACGGCCCGCACCTCGCCCGACAGGCTGATCTCGCCGAACACCACACAGCCCTGCGGCAGGGGCTTGTCGGTGGCCGAGGAGATCAGGGCCGCGGCGGCGGCCAGATCGGCGGCCGGCTCATTGATCCGCAAGCCTCCGGCCACGTTCAGATAGACGTCCTGATCGCCGAACCCGAAGCCGCAGCGCGCCTCCAGTACGGCCAGCACCATGGCCAGTCGCCCGGTGTCCCAGCCCACCACGGCCCGACGTGGCGTGCCATAGGCCGATTTTGACACCAGGGCCTGCATCTCGACCAGCACCGGGCGCGAGCCCTCGATCCCGGCGAAGACGGCGGCTCCCGGGGCCCGGTCCTTGCCCTCGCCGAGGAACAGGGCCGACGGATTGCTGACCTCGCGCAGGCCGGTGTCGCCCATTTCGAACACCCCGATCTCGTCGGTGGCCCCGAAACGGTTCTTGCCGGCGCGCAGGATGCGGAACGGATAGCCGCGCTCGCCCTCGAAGCTCAGCACCGCGTCGACCATATGTTCGACCACCCGCGGCCCGGCGACCTGACCGTCCTTGGTGACATGGCCGACCAGGATGACAGCGACCCCGTGCGACTTGGCCAGCCGCACCATCTCGCCGGCACAGGCCCGCACCTGGGTGACCGAGCCGGGACCGGCCTCATGGGCGTCGGACCACAGGGTCTGGATTGAATCGACGATGACGATGTCGAATTTCTCGCGCTTCAGCGTCCCCAGGATGTCGCGCAGCGCTGTGGCCGAGGCCAGTTCGACCGGGGCCTTGGCCAGCCCCATCCGCTTGGCCCGGGCCCGGATCTGCTCGATCGCCTCCTCGCCCGAGATATAGGCGACCCGCGCCCCCTTCAGCGCCGCCCGCCCGGCCACGTCCAGCAACAGGGTCGACTTGCCGACGCCGGGGTCACCGCTCAACAATATGGCCGAGCCGGGCACGACCCCGCCGCCGCAAACCCGGTCGAACTCCTTGACCCCGGTGACGATGCGCGCCGGCTCGGGCGTGTCCGACTGCAGGGTTTCGAACTGCAGGCCGCGCGTCCGGGCGGTGCTGACGGCCTTCATCGCCCCGGGCGGGGCCGCGCGGCTCTCCTCGACGACGCAGTTCCACTGGCCACAGGCCCCGCACTGACCGGCCCATTTGCCGTGCACCGCCCCGCAGGACTGACAAACATAGATCGCACCGTCTCTGGCCATGACATCGGCTTACAGGAGTCGGGGACGGCGGGGCAGGGGGGACGGATTACGCTGCGTCCGGGACTGGCGTAGCCGCCGGCACCCGCCGATCTGCCGGTTGCCTGCCCCGGGTTCGCCGTGTCAGGTCTATGGGAATCGGGGGAGAACGACGATGCTGAAACGACTGGCGACCACCGCAGCCGCAATGGCTTTTGCTCTGGGCCTGATGACCGGTACGCCCGCCCGGGCCGACACCCTGGTGGTCACCGCCGCCCGGATGGTCGATGTCCAGCGCGGTCGCTACGTCGATCATCCGGTCATTGTCGTCACGGATGGCCGCATCACTTCGGTCGGTAGGGCCGCTCCCGCCGGCGTGCCCGATGACGCCCGGCGCCTCGACCTGCCGGGCCTGACCCTGCTGCCCGGCCTGATCGACATGCACGTCCATCTGGCCGACACTCCCTATGTCTCTGGCTACAACATCTTTGACTATGCCGATGATTTCGGAGCTGTCATCCAGGGACCCAACGCCTTGGCCACGCTCAACGCTGGCTTCACGACCGTGCGCAATCTGGGTGGACCGGATTTTGCCGACGTCGCCCTGATGCAGGCCATCAATGACGGCTTCGTCGTCGGCCCACGGGTGATCCCGGCCGGGGCCTATATCGGGGCCACCGGCGGCCACTGCGACATCACCGGTCTGCCGCGCTCGCTGCATCAGACCAGCGACTTTGTGGCTGACAGCCCGGATGAAGTTCGTCACGTCATCCGCGAGGTGCGCAAATACGGGGCCCAGGTCATCAAATTGTGCGCTACCGGCGGGGTCTTCTCCAGCAATACCGAACCGGGTCAGCAGCAGATGACCCTGGCCGAGCTGACCGCCGCGGCCACCGAGGCCCATATGTGGGGCCTCAAGGTCGCTGCGCACGCCCACGGAGCCTCGGGCATCGCCGACGCCATCCGGGCCGGGATCGACACCATTGAACATGCCTCGCTGATCGACGCCGAAGGTATCCGTCTGGCGCTCGAACACCACACCTGGCTGTCGATGGACATCTACAACACCGATTTTACCCAGGCGACGGGCACGCAATACGGCACCACCGAGGACAACCTGCGCAAGGACCGCGAGATCGGTCAGCTGCAACGCGACAATTTCCGCGCCGCCCATCGGGCCGGGGTGGGAATGGTGTTCGGCACCGACGCCGCCCTCTTTCCGCACGGCCTGAACGCCCGCCAGTTCGCGGTCATGGTTGAATACGGCATGACTCCGGCCGAGGCGATCCGCAGCGCCACCTGGAACGCCGCTCAGGCCCTGGGTCGCGAGGCCGACGTCGGGGCCATCGTCGTCGGTCGCTATGGTGATCTGATCGCCGTGTCCGGCGACCCTCTGGCCGACGTCCGGATGCTGGAAACGGTGCCCGTGGTCATCAAGGGCGGTGACGTCGTCCGCGACGCTCGCTGAGCGGACTCAGCCGATATAGATCCGCGGTACCCGCGGCGTGACCGAGGTCAGCAGCTCATAGGCGATGGTCCCGGCCGCAGTTGCGGCCTCGTCCAGCATCCGGTTGGCCCCGAACAGCTCGGCCCGGTCGCCGACGGCGACGTCGGCACCGGTGACATCGACGGCAATGACGTCCATCGACACCCGGCCGACGATCGACCGCAACGCCCCACCCAGCCACACCGCGCCCCACGGGCTGGTGCTGCGCAGCACCCCGTCGGCATATCCCGCGGCGCAGATGGCGATCCGCCGGGGTGTGTCCGCCAGAAATCCGCGCGAATAGCCGACGCTCTCGCCCGTCGGCACCTCGCGCACCTGCAACACCTCGGCACTCAGCGTCGCCACTGCTCGCAGGCGCGCGTCGGGTCGTCCCTCGGGTCCACCGCCGTACAGACTGATCCCGGGGCGCGCGGCGTCAAATCCGTAGTCCGGCCCCAGAAAGGCTCCGCCCGAATTGGCGAAGGAGCGGATCACCCCGGGATAGCGACCGACCACAGCGGCGAAGGCGTCGCGCTGGGTCCGGTTCATCGGCTCCAGTGGATCGTCGGCACAGGCCAGATGGCTCATCACCAGGTCCAGCCCGTCGAACATGTCCGGGGCCTCTTCAGGCCGGAAGCCTAACCGGTTCATACCGGTGTCGATCTGCAGGCCGCAGGCCCCGCCGCTGGCGGCCCGCCAGGCGGTCAGCTGCTCGCCGTGGTTCAGGACCGGTCTCAGGTCGGCCGCGATGAGGTCCCCCGCGGTCTCGCCGACACAGCCGTCCAGCACATAGATGACCGGCTCAGCCCCCAGCGCCTCGCGCAAAGCGAAGCCGCCAGACGCCCGGGCCACAAAGAAGGTGCGCGCCCCCTCGGCCAGCAGCCGCCGCACCACCGGCACGGCGCCCAACCCATAGGCGTCGGCCTTGACCACCGGATGCACCGGCACGCCCGCAGCCGCTTCCAGCGCATGAAAATTGTGCGCCAGCGCGTTCAGGTCGACGGACAGTGTAGTGGGCGAGGGCATTATGGGTTTATGCCGCAATTTTTGTGCAGCGCACACCGGAAAACGCCGGACCTACTCCGGGATGTCGCGGAAATTGGAGTAGCGGCCGTCCTTGGCCAGATTGCCGAAGCGGGTGGTGTCGGCGTCGAAGCTCAGCTTGACGATACCGATCGGGCCATGGCGTTGCTTGCCGATGACGACCTCGGCCTGGTGCTGCAGGATGTCCATGTCCTCCTGCCATTTCAGATGTTCCTCGGTGCCTTCGCGCGGCTCGGTCCGGCCCAGGTAGTAGCTCTCGCGATAGACGAACATCACGCAGTCGGCGTCCTGCTCGATCGAGCCGGATTCGCGCAGGTCGGACAGCTGCGGTCGCTTGTCCTCGCGTTGTTCGACCTGACGCGACAGCTGCGACAGGGCCAGGATCGGCACGTTCAGCTCCTTGGCCAGGGCCTTGAGGCCGCCGGTGATCTCCGACACCTCCTGCACCCGGTTGCGCTGGTTATTGCCGTCGCCGACGGTGATCAGCTGCAGATAGTCGACGATGATCAGGTCCAGACCCTGTTCGGCCCGTTTCAGGCGGCGCGCCCGGGCCGCCAGTTTGGAGATGGCCAGACCGCCGGTGGCGTCGATGTACAGCGGGCTCTCGCCGATCTCGATGGCCGCGTCGCGCACCTTGCCGAAGTCAGAGGCGTCGATCTCGCCCTTCCTCAGCCGGTCGGACGACACGCCCGACGCGTCGGCCAGGATACGCATGGCCAGCTGTTCGGCGCTCATCTCCAGCGAGAAGAAGGCGACGACACCGCCGTTGACCGTCTTGCGGCCCTCTGGCGTCGGCTCCCAGCGATAGTTACGGGCGACATTGAAGGCGATATTGGTCGCCAGCGCCGTCTTGCCCATCGACGGACGCCCGGCCAGGATCAGCAGGTCGGACGGGTAGAGCCCGCCCAGTTTCTGATCCAGATCGTCCAGATTGGTGGCCAGACCGGCCAGCTTGCCGTCGCGCTGATAGGCTTCGCCCGCCATCTGAACTGCACCGGCCAGGGCCGCGGAAAAGCTGACGAAACCCGACGACGGCTTGCCGGTCTCGGCCAGCGAATACAGCGACTGCTCGGCCTGTTCGATCTGGTCGATGGCGGCCCGCTCCGGATCGGGGGCCTCCTTCATGATGTCGCCGCCAATGCGAATCAGGTCGCGGCGCAGGGCCAGATCATAGACGACCCGGGCATAGTCGGCGGCATTGGCGGCGGGCGGGGCCCGGTCGACCAGATCGGCCAGATAGCGCAGCCCGCCGAACTCGGCGAAGGCCGGATCCTGCTTGAACCGCTCCATCAATATGGTCGGCTCGGCCAGCAGGCCCTGGCGGATATGGTCCTCGATCGCATCGAACAGGCGATTGTGGAACGGCTCGTGGAAATGCGACCCGCGCAACCGGTCCGACAGCCGTTCGAACACGGCGTTGTCGAACATCAACGATCCCAGCAGGGCCTGTTCGGCCTCGAGGTTGTGCGGCATCGAGGTCGGGGAAGAGCTCTCGGCGGGGAAGGGAGCGAAGGCGTTCATCGGTTAACGCTTAGACTCGCCCTGCGTCTAAAGCGGACGGAAATCTCGGTTCCGGATCAGATGAACGGGGACACCTCTGTGGACGGTCGGTTCAGGCCGGGCAGGGATGACTTTCGACCATCCATTCGCGGATGGCCTGGGTGACGCTGATATTGCGCCGGGCGGCCGGAACGGCATTAAGCCGCGCCATCAGATGGTCGGAGTTCACCGCCACCCGCTCGGGCATGCAGGTGGCCGGGCGGCGGCCGGCCGCACGGGCGGCCACCTCTTCCGAGCGGACCGTCTGGAAGGCTCCCTTTACCTCGTTCATCAACCGGCGGGTGTCGGACCGCAGCAGGGCGGTCGGATTGCGCGGAATGCCGGCCGCGGTGGTGAGGAACTGCTGCACCGTCATGCCGTCGGCGCTGGCGGCGCTGGCCACCAGACTGACGAACAACGCCAGCATCAGCGATGTCTTGCGGACCATGACTTCCCCCTTCGGATTACGATCCAGAATGGCCGTCAAACCATGGCCGAACTTGGGCGGGATTCCCCGGCGCATTCGGGCATGAAAAAGGGCGCACCTGCGAAGGTGCGCCCTCTTCATCTTGCAGTCTCAGTTTGGTCTAGGCTTCCGAGCCCAGACCGTCCTGTTGACCGGCACCGCCGGCGACCATGTCGCGAGCCTGTTCGAGGGCCGCGGCGCGGTCCTCGTCGTAGGCGGCCTTGATGACGTCTTCACCAGCGGCCTGACGCTCGGCCTCTTCGGCCGAACGCGCGATGTTGATCTTGACCTTGACCGAGACCTCGGCGTGCAGGCGAACCGCCACCTCGTGGACACCCAGGTGCTTGATCGGCGTGTTCAGCACGACCTGGCTGCGCTCGACCTTGCCGCCTTCGGCCGAAATGGCCTCGACGACGTCACGACCGCCGACCGATCCGTACAGCTGACCGGTCTCACCGGCCTGACGGATCATGACATAGGTCTGGCCGTCGATCTTGCTGCCGATCTTGCCGGCCTCTTCCTTGTTCTTCTCGTTGCGGGCCTCGATGGCGACGCGTTCGAGTTCGAAGGCTTTCAGGTTGTTGGAGGTCGCGCGACGAGCCTTGTCACGCGGCAGCAGGAAGTTGCGGGCGAAACCGTCCTTGACGGTCACGACATCGCCGATGGCGCCGAGGTTATCGACGCGCTCGAGGAGAACGACCTTCATTACTTCACCACATAGGGCAGGAGGGCCAGATAGCGGGCGCGCTTGATGGCCTTGGCCAGTTCACGCTGCTTGATCTGGGAAACAGCGGTGATGCGCGAGGGCACGATCTTGCCGCGTTCGGAGATGTAACGCTGCAGCAGCTTCACATCCTTGTAGTCGATCTTCGGCGCGCCATCGCCCGAGAACGGGCAGACCTTGCGGCGACGATAGAAGGGGCGACGGCCGGCAGCACCGGAACCGGCAGGGGTGCCGGGGGTCACGGGGCCGCGGGCGGGAGCAGTCGTATCGGTCATGCTGCGCTTTCCTTATTCGGCTTCGGCGACGGTGGCCACGGGGGCCTCGTCATTGCGCGGGGTGCGTTCGCGTTCACGTTCGCGCTCGCGTTCACGGCGGGCCAGCAGCGGCGACAGCTCGAGATCGAGCTCCTCGACGCGGACGGTCAGCCAGCGCAGCACGTCTTCATTGATCGACAGCTGACGCTCGACCTCGGCCATGGCGGCGGGCGGGCAGTCGACGGCGAGCAGCGAATAGTGCGCCTTGCGGTTCTTTTTGACCCGGTAGGTCAGGTTGCGCAGACCCCAGTACTCGATCTTGGCGACGGAACCGCCGCCTTGCTCGATCAAGCCCTTGATGGTGTCGTTCAGCGCTTCGGCCTGTTGCGCGCTGATATCCTGGCGCGACATGACCGTGTGCTCGTAAAGAGCCATGCGGTAGTCTCCCTTGTGGGCGTCGGCGTGGAACAGACCGGGTTAAAGTCGGATCCCACGATGGCTCCTGCAGCGGCGGCCGGGATGACTTCCCGAACCCTTTGATGTTCCGCGACAGGACCGAAGCCCTGGAAAGCGGGCGCATATAGGGGAAAAGGCCGGGCAGGGCAAGGCGTTCGCGGGGCTCAGAAGCTGCGCCGCACCGAGAAATAGGCCTGGCGGTTGCCGCCGGTCTGCGAACGTTCGGTATAGACCGGTGACCCCCGGTCGCGCGGCGCATCAAACAGCACGAATTCGTTGCCGTAATCGCCGCTGATGAACAGGCCCGCAGACAGGCTCAATTTCGGGTCGGGCCGGTAGCTGATGCTGGCATTGAAATTGGGATCGGTGCGGAACCGCGACAGGGTGCTGGGGGCATAGTTCCTCTGGTCCTGACCGCTGGAGGCACTGACGCTCCAGTTGATCCGTTTGGCGACCAGATTCTGACTCAGCCCCAGTGACCAGCCGAACGGCTGGTCGCCGCCGACCCGCCGGTTAACGAAGGTCACGGGGTCCTCCGTATCCGACCAGCGCAGGGTCACCTGTGCCGACAACAGGCCGCCGGTCAGGCCGAAGCGGTCCAGCGGCTGGCGCGTCGACAGGCTCAATTTGTCGCGGCTCGCCTCGCCCACATTGCGGGTGATGTTGTACGGGCGCGCCACCGATCCCCCGAGCGGGATCTCATAGACCACCACCGTCCCCAGCACGTCATCCTGCCATTCGTGAGTATATTCCGCGACATAGGACCCCTGGCGGTCGAACAGCCGCTCATAGCGTGCGCTGGCCTGCCACACCTGCCCCGGGCGGATGTCGGGATTTCCGCGCCCGAAGATGCCGGTTTCAAACGCGGCCGAGGCGGTGAATGCCCCGAACGACAGCTGATCGACGCTCTTTTCCAGTTTGAAATTGAGAGTTTCGCGCGGTCGCGGGGTCCAGGTCGCGGTCAGGCGCGGCTTCAGATAGCTCAAACGGGTCTCGGCCGACCCGGCGCTGCCCGCGGCGGTGATGCGCGAGGTCTCGTAGCGCAGGCCGCTCTCGAAATTCAGGTTTGCCCGCGCCGCCCAGGTTGCGGTGACGAAACTCTCCGTCCGCAATTCCTCGACCTGGGTGTCATCCCCGGCCAGCCGCAGCGGACTGTCGTTAAAGGTATAGCCGGTTTCGGTGTCGACCCGGTTCAGGGCCACCTCTGACCCTGTCTCCAGGCTCCATCGGCCCCTTGGCGGGAATTTCAACGCCCCCGACAGGATGCTTTCACGCGAAAGCTGTTGGGTCAGGGTGTCCGAGGTGAAGCGGGGCGTATCGTAACGCCCGCTGTTGTCGCTGTCGGTGACTGACTGGAAGCCGACCAGCTCGAGGTTGAGGCCGCGCGGCAGGCTGCGGGTCCAGCGCAACCCCGCTTCGCCCCGCCAACGGGTCGAATCGCTGTTGCTGCGCTCCTCACCACCGGGAATCACCAGGGTATCCAGGCCCTGATAATCGCTGCTGTTGTAATTGATCAGGACGTTGGCCCGGATCCGTCCGCCGCCCAGAGGGCCCTCATAAACACCGGTGGTCTCGCCTGAGGTGAAATCCGCCGCCGCATCGCTCTGGGCCAGAAAGAACAGGGTTCCGTCCGGCCGTCGGCGTTCGCGGACATTGGCAATGTCCTGTCCCCCGGTGGACAGCCGGATTGACCCGTCCAGCGACCGGCCGTCGCGCTGGCGCTGCGCCTGTAGATTGACGCTGGGTTGCAGTCGCAGGTCGTCGGTGATGTTCAGACTGGAAGACACGGCACCGGACACGCCCGCATCCGGTTTGCGAATCACATTGGCGACCACCGACTTGCCCTGCATGTCGATGCCGCCGACCCCGGCCCGCACGATTTCGATTCTCAGAACCTGGGCGGCCGGAATGCGCGACAGCACACTGGCCAGGCTGTCGCTACGCGTCGGGGGCCGTTCGCCGTCGATCAGCACATTGCCCGCCGTGCCGGCAAAACCGCGGGCGCTTGAGCCGCCGTCGAACTGGAATCCGGGTATCCGGCCGAGCATGTCCAGCGCCGTCACCGGCCGGTACTCGGCGAAATAGGCGGGAAGATAGGGGGTGACGTTGGGATCGGCCGTCGCTGCGGTCGGGGTCGGCTGGGCCGCGGCCGGTGCTGCCGGCCCGACGACCGACGCAAATCCCAGCAGGGGCGCGCCAAGCGCCAGGGCGCGACCGAAACTGCTGACCATCTGCCGGAATCCCGCCCCTGTTGCGTGGCGGCGGACTTTAACGGGTATTGTGTTCAAGTTTCGGCCACAATCTGTACGATTTGTAAGCTGGCTGTGATCCGGGTCCTACCGCTTGCCGCTTCCCGAGGTTCGTCCTATCGCTGCCGCCTTGATTCACGGCCCGGAAGGACCCCGCATGACCCTCGCCCTCCTGTTTCCCGGACAAGGCAGCCAGTCGGTCGGCATGGGCGTGGCCCTGGCCGACGCCTTCGCCAGCGCCCGCGAGGTCTATGCCGAGATCGACGACGCGCTGGGCCAGAAGCTGTCGGTGCTGATGCGTGAGGGGCCCGAGGACCAGCTGACCCTGACCGAGAATGCCCAGCCCGCTCTGATGGCGGTGTCGCTGGCCGCCGTGCGGGTGCTGAAGGTCGAGTTCGGTATCGACATTGACCGCGCGGCCCTCGTTGCCGGCCATTCGCTGGGTGAGTATTCGGCCCTGTGCGCCGCCGGGGCCCTGTCGCTGGCCGACACCGCCCGGCTGCTGAAGCTGCGCGGCCAGGCCATGCAGCGCGCTGTGCCGGTGGGGGCAGGGGCCATGGCCTCGCTGATTGGGCCCAAAACTGACCTGGCCCTGGCCGAGGCGGCGGCGAAAGCCGGCTCCGAGGTCGGCGTCTGCGTCGTCGCCAATGACAACAACGCCGGCAATATCGTCATCTCGGGCGACAAGGCCGCCGTCGATCGCGCCATCGAAAAGGCCAGGGAACTGGGCGCGCGCGCCATTCCGCTGAACGTCTCGGCCCCGTTCCACTGTCCGCTGATGCAGCGCGCCGCCGACGAAATGGCCGAGGCCCTGTCCGGGGCTACCCTGCTGGGGCCGCGCGTGCCCGTGGTCGCCAATGTCACCGCCCGTCCCGAGACCGACCCCGAGACCATCCGCCGCCTGCTGGTCGAACAGGTCACTGGCCGCGTGCGCTGGCGCGAGAGCATGGAGTGGATGGCGTCCGACGGCGGCATCACCCGCTTCGCCGAGATCGGCTCGGGCAAGGTCCTGACCGGCATGGCCAAACGCATCGCGCCGGATGCCGGGAGCACGGCCCTGAACACGCCGGAAGATCTGGAAGCGTTCGCGAAGAGCTTTTGACTTCCCTTCTCCCCTTGCGGGAGAAGGTGTCAGCCCCGGACCCGGTCCGGGGATGACGGATGAGGGGTCAAACCGGCCGGACCGGATGGGCTCCTTGAACATCAACCGCAGGGGTTCGTGAAACCCCTCATCCGGCCCTCCGGGCCGCCTTCTCCCGCAAGGGGAGAAGGAAGGGAGCACTCAATGTTCAATCTCACTGGCAAGACCGCCCTCGTCACCGGCGCGACAGGCGGCATCGGCGGAGCCATCGCCCGGTCCCTGCACGCCCGGGGCGCGACCGTGGTCCTGTCCGGCACCCGCGAGGCGGTGCTGCAGGATCTGGCCAAGGAGCTGGGTGAGCGCGCCTTCGCCGCCGCTGCCAACCTGTCGGACCCCGACTCGGTCGACGGCCTGATCGCCCGCGCCGAGGACGTCGCCGGGGCCCCGCTCGACATCCTGGTGGCCAATGCCGGGATCACCAAAGACGGCCTGCTGATGCGGATGAAGGACGAGGATTTCCAGTCGGTCCTCACCGTCAATCTGGAATCCTATTTCCGCCTGTCGCGCGCGGCGATGAAGGGGATGATGAAGCGCCGCTCGGGCCGGATCATCGGTATCACCTCGATCGTCGGCGTCACCGGCAACCCGGGCCAGACCAACTATGCCGCCTCCAAGGCCGGCATGATCGGCTTCTCGAAATCCCTGGCCCAGGAGGTCGGCAGCCGCGGGATCACGGTGAATTGTATCGCCCCCGGCTTCATCGCTTCGCCGATGACCGATGTGCTGAACGACGCCCAGCGCGACACCATCCTCAAGAACATCCCGGCCGGCCGCCTTGGCACCGGCGACGAGATCGCCGCCGCCGCCGTCTATCTGTCCTCGGACGAAGCCGCCTATGTCACGGGGCAGACGCTGCACGTGAACGGCGGCATGGCGATGATCTGACTTTTTTCCTTCTCCCCTGCGGGGGAGAAGGTGGCCCGTCAGGGCCGGATGAGGGGGATGCCCGACGTAAATTCCCTGCATCCGGGTCACCCCGACAGCCCCCTCAACCGAGCGGCTCCGCCGCCCACCTTCTCCCCCGAGGGGAGAAGGACGACTTTCGGAGACGACCGTGAAAATCCTGCGCATCCTCGCCACCATCCTCAGTGGCCCCCTGCTGCTGATCGGCCTGATCTGGGTGCTGCAGGGCCTCAACATCCTGCCGGGCAGCTTCATGACCGGTCAGATCATCTGGGCCGTCTATGGCGCGCCCCTGGCCCTGGCCGGCGGGGGGCTGGTATGGTGGTTGAATCGGGGTCGACCGTAGGGCGAAGTCGGCATCAAACCGGGTTACCGACTCTTCCCCACGGTCACGGCTGTGCTAAAGGGCGGTGACGCAACCGGCTGTGCAGCCTCTTTGGGCTTGCGCGACCGGCGCTGTCGTGGGACGGCAATCGCTAAGACAAACGCTGGTGCTGCGGCACCATAATGAAGGCAGAGACCCCATGTCCGATACCCTGGAACGCGTTCGCAAGATCGTCATCGACCATCTGGACGCTGATCCCGAAAAAGTGGTCGAGAAGGCCAGCTTCATCGATGACCTGGGCGCTGACTCGCTCGACAACGTCGAACTGGTCATGGCTTTCGAGGAAGAGTTCGACATCGAGATCCCGGATGACGCCGCCGAGCACATCCAGACCGTCGGCGACGCCGTGAAATTCATCGACGGCAAGCTGGCCGGCTAAACCCGTCCGACTGACGGTTTCAGTGGCCGCCGTGGTGCGCCCCTAGCGGGGCCGCCCGGCGGCCATTACTGTTTCTGGGCACGGATTCTGTTGAAGGAGCGCCCATGCGTCGCGTTGTAGTCACCGGACTTGGCCTGCTGACCCCGCTGGGTTGGGGTGTTGAGCATAATTGGCAGGGGATTCGCGACGGCCGTTCGGGCATCGGCCCGATCACCAATTTCGACGTCGAGGGCTGGGGCTGCACCATTGCCGGCGAGATTCCTTCGGTGGACGGTCGCGGTGGCGGCGCGCCCGGGCAGCCGGGAGTGTTCGACCATGAACAGGTCATGTCGCCCAAGGACCGCAAGCGGGTCGACGACTTCATCGTCTATGCCATCGCCGCGGCGGACGAGGCCCTGGCAGACGCCGGCTGGAAGCCGGAGAGCGCCGAAGACCAGGAACGCACCGGCGTCATGGTCGGCTCCGGCATCGGCGGCCTCGGCCCGATCGCCGACACCGCCATCATCCTCAAGGAACAGGGCCCACGCCGGGTCAGCCCCTTCTTCATCCCCTCGGCCCTGATCAATCTGACCAGCGGCCAGATCTCGATCCGCCACGGGCTCAAGGGCCCGAACCACTCGGTCGTCACCGCCTGCGCCACCGGGGCCCACGCCATCGGCGACGCGGCGCGGATGATCGCCCTGGACGACGCCGACGTCATGGTGGCGGGCGGGGCCGAAAGCTCGATCGTGCCGATCGGCATCGCCGGCTTCCTGGCCTGCAAGGCCCTGTGTACCGCCTTCAACGACACGCCCGAAAAGGCCAGCCGCCCCTACGACAAGGACCACGCCGGTTTCGTCATGGGCGAGGGGGCCGGGATCATGGTGCTCGAGGAATACGAGCACGCGAAAGCGCGCGGCGCGAAGATCTATGCCGAGGTCGTCGGCTACGGTATGAGCGGCGACGCGTATCACATCACCGCCCCGTCCGAGGACGGCGAGGGCGGTCTGCGGGCCATGAGGGCGGCGCTGAAACGGGCCGGGATGCAGCCGTCTGACCTCGACTACATCAACGCCCACGGCACCTCGACCATGGCCGACTGGATCGAGTTGCGCGCCATCGAGCGGCTGGTCGGTGACCATGCGAAAAACCTCGCCGTGTCCTCGACCAAATCGATGACCGGTCACCTGCTGGGGGCTGCGGGCGCGATTGAGTCGATCTTCAGCGTGCTGGCCATCCGCGATCAGATCGCGCCGCCGACCATCAACCTCGACAATCCCGAGCACGAGACCGCCATCGACCTGGTCCCGCACAAGGGCAAGGCCCGCAAGATTGATGTGGCGATGTCCAACAGCTTCGGCTTCGGCGGCACCAATGCCTCGGTCATTTTCCGGAAGGTCGACTAGATGGCGCGAGGCGGCAGGGTTCCCGCGGCACCGGGTGGGCGATCCGGCCTTATGGTCGGGTTGCTGGCCGCCTCGGCGACCTTCAGCCTGTTCCTGATCGCCGCCCTGTTCTGGGGCTGGAGCGTCTTTTATGCGCCGGGGCCGTCGGCACCGGCCGGGGACACCACCGTGGTCACCCTGCCCAGCGGTTCCGGGGTTCCGGCCATCGCCGCCATCCTGAAACAGGCGGGCGTGATCCGCTCGCCGGACATGTTCAAGGCGGCGGTCAGCCTGACCGGAGCCGACCGCAAGCTGCGCGCGGGCGAATACGAGGTACCGTCGCGCACCTCGCTGCGCTCGGTCATCATCCTGCTCGTCGAGGGCCGGGTGGTGCGCCACTATGTGACCCTGCCCGAAGGCTGGTCCTCGGCCCAGGCGGTGGACATCCTGATGCGCCAGTCCGTGCTGACCGGCGAGCCCGAGACCCCGCCCGAGGGCAGCCTGTGGCCCGACACCTATGAAATCAGCCGCGGCGAGCCCCGCGAGGCGGTGATCGCCCGCATGCAGCGCGCCCGCGACCAGAACCTGGCCCGGATGTGGGAGCTGCGCAGTCCCAATTCGGTGGTCCGTTCGCCGGAAGAGGCCATGATCCTGGCCTCCATCGTCGAGAAGGAGACCGGTATCGCCGCCGAGCGTCCGCGCGTCGCCGCCGCCTTCTCCAACCGGCTGCGGATCGGCATGCGGCTCGAGAGCGACCCGACCATCGTCTACGGAATCACCCGGGGGCGTCCGCTGGGACGCGGCATCCGCCAGTCGGAACTGCAGCGCCAGACCCCGTGGAACACCTATCAGATCGACGGTCTGCCGCCGACGCCGATTGCCAATCCGGGCAAGGAGGCGCTGGCCGCCGTACTCAATCCGCCGCGCACCGACGAGCTGTTCTTCGTCGCCGACGGCACCGGCGGCCACGTCTTCGCCCGCACCTATACCGAACATCTGGCCAACGTCGCCCAATGGCGGGCGATCGAACGCCAGAAGGCGGGCCTGCCGCCCGAACCGATCGCGCCCGCGCCGCTCGAGTCCGTCCCCGACGGCCCTGTGGTCCCGCCGGGGGCTGCGGTGATCACCGTCCAGCCCGCCCCGGCCCTGCGTCCCGCCCCGGCGACCCGATGAGCGATCTGTCGGGCATGACCGGCTTCGGCCGGGCCGACGGGGCCCTGCACGGCTGGACCTGGGCGGTCGAGGCGCGCTCGGTCAACGGCCGCAATCTCGAGGTCCGCTTCCGGGGTCCCCCCGGCTTCGACAGCCTCGAGCGCGTGGCCAGGGCGGCGGCCCAGGCGCGGTTGAGCCGCGGTCAGGTCACCGTCGGCATCCAGGCCAAACCCGACGACAGCGGCACGGCGACCGTGCGTCTCAATCCCGAGGTGCTGGCCCGCTATGTCGCCCTGGCCGCAGATCTGGTGCGCGACGGGGCCGCCCCGCCCACAGCCGACGGCCTGCTGGCCCTGCGCGGGGTGCTGGAGACCGCCGAGCCGGACGCCGACCCCGAGGCCCGCGCCGCCGTCGAGATCGCCATGGCCGCCGCGATCGAAGCGGCCCTCGACGCCCTGAAGCTGTCGCGCGACCGCGAGGGCGGCCAGCTGCTGCCGGTGATCACTGGCTTCATCGACGACATCGAGACCCTGATCGCCCGCGCCACTGAAGAGGCCGGGGCCCAGACTGATACCATCCGCGAGCGCTTCGCCCGCCGCATGACCGAACTGGCCCCTGACGCCCCGGGGCTGGATGAGCGCATCTATCTGGAGGCGGCCTCGCTCGCCACCCGCGCCGACGTGCGCGAGGAGCTGGATCGCCTCAGTGCCCACCTCGCCTCGGCCCGCACCCTGTTACAGCAACCCCCCGCCGGGCGGAAACTCGACTTCCTGATGCAGGAATTCATGCGCGAAGCGAACACACTCTGCTCCAAATCGGCTACGACGCCGCTGACTGCCGTGGGACTCGCGCTAAAGGCGGTGATCGAACAGCTCCGTGAACAGGTCCAGAATGTCGAATGAACGCACGCCCCGCCGGGGTGTCCTCCTGATCGTCGCCAGCCCCTCGGGGGCCGGCAAGACCTCGCTCTGCCGCCGGCTGATGGCCGATCACGGCGGTCTGGAGCTGTCGGTATCGATGACCACCCGCGCCATCCGCCCCGGCGAGGTCGCCGACCGTGACTATCATTTCGTCGACGAGACCGAGTTCCAGCGCCTGATCGACCAGGACGCCTTCCTCGAATGGGCCGATGTGCACGGGGCCCGCTACGGCTCGCCGCGCGCCCCGATCGAGCGGGCCCTGTCGGCCGGCCGTGACGTGCTGTTTGACATCGACTGGCAGGGCGCGCGCGACATCGCCGCCCAGTGCCCTGAGGACGCCGTGCGCGTCTTCATCCTGCCGCCCAGTCTGGAAGAGCTGCGCCGCCGTCTGGTGACCCGCTCCCAGGACGCCGAGGACGTCATCGAACAGCGGATCCAGAACGCCAAGGGCGAGATCGCCCACTGCGACGACTTCGACTATGTCTTCGTCAATGACGACTTCGACCGCTCCTATGCCGAGCTGGCCCATATCTACCACGCCGAACGCTCGAAACAGTCGCGCAACACCTGGCTCCAGGGCTACCGCCGCGCCCTGCTGAACGAGGCGGTCTAGAGCAAAATCGGTCAGGCCTGATGAGCTGACGGGCGGAGCAGGACGGCCGTGGCGACCAGGGCGGCCAGCGCGAAGATCCCGCCGGCGACGAAGGTGGCGGCGGGGCTCCACATCGACCACAGGGCCCCGGCCAGCACGCTGGCGATCAGCAGGGTCACCCCGGTCGCCAGGTTGAACAGGCCGAAGGCCGTGCCCCTCAGCCGCGCCGGGGCCCGGTCGGCGACCAGGCTGGACAGCACCCCCTGGGTCAGCCCCATATGCAGACCCCACAGCCCGACCCCGACCAGCACCCCGGTCACCCCGGGGGCCAGGGCCAGCACGGCGTCGGCGACGATCAGGGTGACCAGTCCCACCACCAGCAGCCCCTTGCGCCCGATCCGGTCCGACAGGATGCCGGCCGGGGTCGAGACCACGGCATAGACGACATTCATCACCACCAGCACCAGCGGCACCAGCATCACCGCCAGACCGGTGTCCTGGGCCCGCAGCACCAGAAAGGCCTCGCTGAACCGGGCCAGGGTGAAGACCGCGCCGATGGTCACCACGATCCAGAAGGCCTTGCCCATGGCGCGCACCTCGCTCCAGCGGATCGGCACCCTGGCCGCCCCCGTCGGGTCGGCCCGCTCCGGCTCGCGCACCGCGAACACCAGCACCAGCACGGCGATCGTGGCCGGGACGATGGCCCAGGCGAAGACGGCGCGGATGTCATTGGCCAGCACCAGCATCAGGCCGATGGCGATCAACGGCCCGGCGAAGGCCCCGACCGTGTCCAGCGACTGGCGCAGGCCGAAGGCCGCCCCGCGTGCCTCGGGGGCGGTGATGTCGGCGACCAGCGCGTCACGTGGCGCCCCGCGGATGCCCTTGCCGACCCGGTCGACGAACCGGGCCCCGAACACCTCGAACGGCGTCACCGCCAGCGGAAACACCGGCTTGGTCAGGGCCCCCAGCCCATAGCCGACCACGGCCAGGATCTTGCGCCGCCCCAGCCGGTCACTGAGCCAGCCGGAAAACACCTTGGTGATCGAGGCCGTCGCCTCGGCCACCCCCTCGATCAGCCCGACCAGCAGGGCGCTGGCCCCCAGGGTCCCGACCAGAAACACCGGCAGCAGGGCGTGGATCATCTCGGACGAGATATCCATGAACATCGACACAAACCCCAGGGCCCAGACCCCGCGCGGCACCGCCTTCAGATTCTTCAGCACCGTCGATCTCCGCCTGTAGTTGGAGCCTGTAGCAAGCCCCGGATCGACTTGACCAGTCCGGTTTCCGCGGCCCTCCCCTAAAGTCTCCGCCAGCCTTAACCCCGCCCCGCCGATCTCCCCGGTTAGCCGTGTGGTGATGCCGCGCGCGGGGGTTGCGGGTCCGCTCTCCTTCGGGTTGACGGGTCGCCCACGAACAGTAACACTGTTCGGCGACTGGGGCGTGGAGGCGGGTGACGCAGATGCAGGTCGATCGGTCTGGCAGGCTCTTCAGGATTCTGTTCGCGTTGGCCGTCCTTGGTCCGATCAGCGGTTGCGCTTCCCTGCGGGGAGAGCCAGCCGCGATTTCGGCTCCGGCCAACTACGACGACACGACCGTGCTGCAACACTACACCTCACTCCGGGACGAGGCGGCCCGCGTCGATTACCGAAACGAGGTCGCCTACCGCTGGATTGCGGTCTCGGATGCGGAATTTGCCGCGTTTCGCCATGCCCTTTCGCGCGAGATGAAGGGCGTCAACCTCGGCTCTGATCTGGCCGTTCTGGTGATGAACGGCGCGGCCGCTGTGTCAGGAGCCCAGGCCGCGCGTGCGCTGGCCGTGGGGTCGGCGACGGTTCTCGGCGGAAACGCAACGTTGAACCGCGAGGCCTTTCTCGATCAGAGCCTCGCGACCGCGTTGACGACCGCGCAGGCAAGCCGCACCCGGCGGCTCACAGAGATCAGGCGCCGACTGGTTCGGGACACGGCGCGACAGTATCCGCTTGGCGACGCGCTGATCGACATTCGCGGATTGAACGCCACGGCCAGCATCAACAATGCATCTGCGCAGATGGCGGCCGCTGCGGCGTCGGATCTGGCCGAAGCCAACGAGCAGGCAGGACGGGTGGTTTCGATCCCGCTCGCTGAAGCGGACGTCCACGCGGTGCGGGCGGCTTTCTCCGCATATGTGGTTACAGAGACCGACGTCGGGAAGCTCAACCAACTGGCTGGCGTGCTGTCGGCGGATCCGGATCCGAACCTGCGTCTCTATCAACAGAACATCATGGATGCCTACGCCCAACGGGTCGGGGGGGACCGGGCGGCGGTGAATCTGCTGGCCCCGGCCCTGAAGATGATCACCGGAAGGGATTTCAAGCTATGAGTCTGCCCCGGACCTACGCCGTGTCGGATAATCTGACGCTTGAAGAGCTGGAAGTCTGGATCAACCAGATGGAAGATATCGCCGTGTCGAAAAGCACGGCGATAAAGGCAGGCGGGTCGCCCCCGTTGACTCAACTAACCGTCGATCTCGAGCAGCCCAAGCCGACGCAGCGCGCGCGCATCCAGCTGGAGCACGTGCCCGGCGACGCGGTCATCCATGGCCAAGCATATGTCTCGATGGAGAAGAAGGACGTCTCCATCACCCGTTGATCGAATCCGATAGGGTTCGCCCGTGCCGGGCGAACCGCTTCACGCCTGACAGTGAATACGGCCCCTACCCCAACGCTCCCGCCAGTCTCAAAAACCCCGCCCCGTCGATCACCTCGGCCCGCGCATCCGCATCGACCCCGGCCGCTTCACACAGCGCCGCGCCGCCCAGTTGCTTCAGGCTGGAGCGCAGCATCTTGCGCCGCTGGCCAAAGGCCGCCGCCGTCACCGTCTCCAGCCGTTTCAGCGTGGCGCGGTCGGGCCGGTCGGGGCGGGGGATCAGATGCACCACGGCGCTGGCCACCTTGGGCGGCGGGGTAAAGGCCGCGGCCGGCAGATGCATGACGATGCGCGCCTCGCACACGGCCTGGGCGATCACCGCCAGCCGGCCGTAGGCGTCCTCGCCGGGGGCGGCGACGATGCGCTCGGCCACCTCCTTCTGGAACATCAGGGTCAGGGCCACCGGCAGCCACGGCCCGGTGATCCATTTGATCAGCAGCGGCGTGCCGACATTGTACGGCAGGTTGGACACCACATGGGCCGGCCCTGCGACCAGCGCCGCCTCATCGACCTTCAGCGCATCGGCCTCGACCGTGACCAGCCGCCCGGGGCCCCCGAATTCGGGCCTGTCCAGTTCGGCCAGCAGCGGCAGGAAGCGCGGATCCTTCTCGATCAACACCACCTGGCCCGCGTCGCTCTCCAGCAGCGCCCGCGTCAGCCCGCCGGGCCCCGGCCCGACCTCGATCACGCCGCGCCCCTCGAACGGCCCCGCCAGCCGCACGATCTTGCGCGTCACATTCAGGTCCAGCAGGAAATGCTGCCCGAAACTCTTCTTGGCCAGCAGCCCGTGGGCGTCGAGCGTTTCACGCAGGGAGGGGAGGTCGGTCATCGGGAGGATTGGGTCCGCATCACCGCTGCATGACGGTGTATCGCCTCGAGCACAACATTCGGATTGCGCAGGAAGGTCTCATTGCCGAACCGCAGGACCGTGAAGCCGGCCCCGGCGAGGCGGGCGTCGCGCTCGGCGTCCGCCTGTTCGCGCAGGCGATGGACCCCGCCGTCCAGCTCGATCACCAGCTTCAGTTCCGGGCAGGCGAAATCGGCGACCGCTCCGGCCACCGGCATTTGTCGCCGGAATTTCAGCCCATCGATCTGCCGGTTGCGCACCAGCGCCCACAGATGCGCCTCGGCTCCGGTCATCCCCTGCCTGAGCTTTCGCGCCTGCCGCGTCCTGACGCCCGACTGGAACATGCCCGCCAATCTAATCCTTCTCCCCTCGAGGGAGAAGCAACCATGTCAGTTTGGCGTGGCG
>TARA_R110002012_G_scaffold45353_3_pt1 | contig 46959 bp, 51 predicted proteins | sample TARA_R110002012 | Tara Oceans TARA_R110002012 (sample SAMEA4396515) | marine metagenome | biome: Westerlies Biome; feature: [DCM] deep chlorophyll maximum layer (ENVO:01000326); material: water (ENVO:00002006), including particulate matter (ENVO:01000060) such as... | depth 40 m
CCAGGTATCTCAGAAGTATTGATTTCCCCACACCAGTTGCCTAGAAAAAATTCTACTTCATTATTAGGTATACTATCAAATCCATTTCCTGCTGAATCAACTAACCATAAGATATAATCACCAGGAGAGTCTATAGGAATATATTCAGCTATTTCTGTTCTTTGGCCTCCAGGACCATATGAACCCCCACCGTAAGGACCACCTTGATCAATTGTATCTCCAGTTGCTACATCTTCAACATACCAAGAAAATTCATCAGGATGTGTATCAGTTTCTAACCTAAATGCTACCCAGCTAGTTTGAGCTGATAGAAATAAGGGTAAAAAGGTAATTAATATTAATAAATTCTTTATCATGATCGTGAGCCAAATATTTTTTCGGCTCCCGCAATTCCTAGAGAACCTAAGGTTATCAAAACAAATGAATTATAGATAAACTCATTTATAACTAAATCTTTTCCTATATATCCAGTAGCTAGATCCACTACTGCGAATAATACCATTATAGTAAATGATAGAAATCCGATAACGGACTTTTCATTTATATCATTTTTATCCCTAAACAATTCTTTAATCCACATTTCTCTTTCCTTTATGATTGTCAATTTTATCTAAAATTTCGTTTAATAACTCCATTTTAATAAAACCAGCCATAGAGGCGTTCTTTAATGCAGACATAATTTGGAAAACCATAAATGGTAAAACTATTGTTTCGCTTAGCCACGAAACTTTGAAAGATACTTCAATGCTTAATACTACAAATACAATTAACCACCAAGTAAATAAATTTCTTAATACTTTTAAAGCTTTATAAGTTTTAAAGCCTTCTCTTTTAACTCCTGCTAAAATGCCAAAAAAGCCATCTAATAATACAACAAATCCTACTGATAGGAATTGTTCATTATAAGTCATAGTAATATTAAGTATATGATCACATACAAAACCTAAAGCTGCAGAGGATAGTAATACCACCTTCATAACTAAGGGTAAATTCAAAATACTTGTTATTAGATCCTTCATTATTACTTATAAATATAAATTTAGTTATGTAAACGATTAAGTATAAGTCCCGGATACCAATGTTGGAGTATAACCTTTAGTTGAGTTAATTGTTTGACCCTTACTTAATGTTATACCCATATTAAATACTGTTAATTTAGTTTCTTTTTTACCATCAACTATATTAGTACCTTTAGAGCCTAATCCAATAACATACTGTTCAGATTTTGCATTTAGAGTAATAGTAAATGTACCACTAAAGTATGCTTCGGTAGCTTTTTCATTTATGCTTGCTGGGGTAATTTTACCGGTAACTTGCCAAGTAGTAACTCCTGTTTCTTTATTTACAGTTCCTTTATCTGCTTCAGCCCATTGTATAGCATTTTTAGTAGCTAATTTGTTTATAGTATTATCACCTCCTCCTCCAGCAGGTTGGTCTTCATAAGCACCAGGTTTAGCAATAATTATAGTATTCTTACTTTGATCAATATACTCCCCTTCAATAGGTAAAGTACGTCTAAAAGTAGCTTCTGCAATAAAAGGTGCTTTTAAATTATTATCTATAACCCATATTTTATACTGTGTACTATACCATAAGAATGTTGATTCTCCATTAATAGTACCAGAGTAGGTTGGTAGGTCGTTTACTTTAGTGTCTAAAGATCGAGTTAACTCTCCTTGAGCATATTTATTGCTCCCTACTATAGTTACATAATCAACAGCAGTAGGATATAAATCAGATTGTTTATCTTCAGAAGGCGCTTCCTTATTATCTTCACCTTCATAAATTTTACCTAAATTATCAAACTCTAAAGTTTCTCTATCTTTTAAAGTTTCAGCTCCGATTAATGCTTTTAAAGTTGATTTATCTGTAGATTGATTTTCAATTACAGTTCGTACTTTATCTTTAGTATCTCTTTTAACAATACGGTTTTGAGCCATTACTGATGTTACACCAAACTTAGTATCCATTTTAGCATCATTAACAATCTCTTCAACTCTTGCTAATTGTATATCTAATTCTTCTCTAATAGCTTCAGCCTTAACTGTTGACACATTATCATCCACTCTCATTAACTGATTTCTAAAATTACCTTTTTGAGTACCAGTTACAGTATTAGTTTTAAAATCATTATCATTGCAAAGAGTTCCTATTTGCTCATAAAAACTTTCTTTACCATCATCTAGAGTTTTTTCTGATGATGCTTGATTAGCTGCTTCACCAGCTATCTCTGCTGCTGATTCTAATGTAGTTGCTAATCCTACAACCTTAAGAAAATCAGCATCGTCTGCTGCTAAGTCAATAAAATTTTCAGATTTAACTCTTTCTCTTTTTCCAGCTGGTACATCAATATCATATACCTTTTTAGCAAATTCAAAAAAGTCAGTTGTAGCTTCATCTTCTGATTTACCACGATCCATTATCTCTTTAATAGCAGTAGTAATAGGAGAAATAATAGTTGAACCTTTAGGTGCTTTTAATTTACCTGTAAATGCTATTCCTGTTACAGTATCTGTACCTCCTGTTAATTCAATATCACCAGAGGGTATGAAATCAAATGTAAAGAATCCATTTGAATCAGTTGTAGTAGTTTTTCCTTCAGCTACTGCTAAAACTGTTGCACCTGCAATAGGTCCATCAATACCCTGACCAGAAAATCCTACTCCTGAGGGTCCTCCTCGACCATCATGGATCATTCTCACGTACTCATTATATTGTCTCCTTTGCTCAGCTTCAAATAAAGCTTGCTCTTTAATATACTTTTGTTTTACTTCCATTAAAGGAAGACCTAAGTTATCATTTCTCTTTATATAGGACTGCCATGGTCCGGGATCATTTACTATAAAAAACATTTAAATTATTTTATAATAAATATAAAAAATTATTCAACAGTGTATCGTTTTCCACTACGAATTAGTGTAATAGAATCGGTATAAAGAGAGTCACCTTCCATATCCATAATTTCATCAGGATTAAATTGAGCACCTAAGAATCTAGTTTCAAAATGTAAGTGGGGTCCTAATGAATTTCCTGTACTACCTATTCTACCAATTGGTGTTCCATTTGTAATAGTATCTCCTTCTTCTACTAATAATTCTCTAAAATGAGCATAATAAGTTTCAATACCATTAAAATGTCTAATGATAACTAAATTACCATATCCTCCATTATAACCATAATGAGCCCATCTTACAATACCATCAAAAGCTGATCTTGCTGTGTCTCTATTATTGTATCCAATATCTAGAGCACCATGCCAGCCCTGACGTCTATAACCATAACCACTTGTAACTTTACCTCCTACAGGAAAAGTAAATTCATTTGAATCTAAAACTAAAACTAAACTTACTGTATCAGGATATCCGTTATAAGGTTTAAAATGCATATAACTAAGATCACCTCCTTCATATAGCGTATCCGCTTTTAAGGTATCAGGTATCGTTAGTAAAACTGTATCTTGTATTATTATCGGAACTAACTTGGGCACTGGATGTTGATTAGTATATGTTTTTTGCATAAACATAAAGCTAATCGCCAGTAATAGCATTGCTAAATAATATTTTTTCATGATAAAAGTTTGGTTAAAAATATGGCTAGATTAAGCCTCGATATGTAATCGCGTAATAATAAATATCGCCAAATCTTTATAATTCGTGACTCGGCTGGGGTTCGAACCCAGGACCCATACATTAAAAGTGTATTGCTCTACCAGCTGAGCTACCGAGTCATTAGTAGGTCTCCCAAGGATTATTTACTCTAAAAACAAGTTTATCAGCTTGATATCTATAATCTACCCAAAATATTTTATAACGAGCTTGATGTGGATATCTAACTAAAAACCAATGATGTTTTTGTTCATCTGCTTGGAATTGATAATCAGCTACCCAGTATTTAATATCCGCTTGATAAGCATAATCTACTTCATATAATAAAATATCTGCTTGATAAGCATAATCAACCTCAAACATTAATTGTGAAAAACCAATACAAGGTAAAAATATTAGAGTAAAAAGTATATTTTTAATAAACATAATTAAAAATAATTATAACCTACAATTACTACAGTAAATACTCCAACAATTAACATCAAAAAGAAACCAGCCATCTTTATAAGAAAGCTGGAATCTATTGGTGTTTGTTCAGCATCGGCTCTAGTACCTTCAGATATTAAAGTATAAACTCCTATAGAAAAAAGAGCTGTTACCAAAGATGCTAAAAAGCCTATCATTACTTATTTTTAAGAATATTAAGATAAATACCTGCACATAAAATAGATGGTACCCACTGACCAATAAACATAGCTTGTTCTACACTACCAGTAAAATACATATATTCAGAAGCTAATAAACTGATAACAGCTGTGCTAAGAATGATTAAATTTGATTTCGAAAGTTTCATAATATAAAATTTAAATTAAAAAATAGTACTCCGATTAGGATTCGAACCTAAGACCTACTGCTTAGAAGGCAGTTGCTCTATCCAGCTGAGCTATCGGAGCATGAGTTAATTATCTTTTACCCCCATAATACCTAACAGCATGGCCTTCAGTAATTAACTTTTCATTTAAGCTCAAGCCATCTTTTTCTAAGAATAATTCTCCTAGGCATCTACCGAACTTTCCTACTCCATGAGAAACTAAAACAAATTTATTATCACATGATTGTATTTGTTCGATAAGATATTTTTTAGCTGCTAAGCCTTTTTCTTTTTCTTTTAAATCTCTTGTACGAGATTCCCAAGCATCGATACCATTAAGTCTAATACGGACTTTTTTCCAAGTATCAAATCCTAAGTCTACTAGAGCATCGACAGTATCACCATCTACTACTCTTTCTAATTTTGCGTTGTAAGTATACATTATTTATTTCCTATATAAGTTAAGTTACGTAATCGGTAAATATTTTTGTAGCGATTCCATTCCGGTATCCATTCTACACAAAAATTTACCATACCTGCATCATAAAAAACATATACAGCACTTTCTGGTTCATCAGGAGATTCTAGAGCATAGATATCAGCTCGAGATTCAGCATCATATTGTACAAATGTTACATCCATAACATTGCTGGTTTGTTCTATGTAATCATAAATTACAATATTATCATGATAAAATGAAACTTTAAGATCTACTGATCTAGTTTCTTCTATAACATAATATTCATCAGAGTATTTTACTGGGTCTAAAATTTCCATTGTCTTGCAAGTGAAATCAAAACCTGTTAGTGATTGGGATACTGCTACTAACGGAGCAAATAATAATAAAAATAATAAACGCATATTGATTAATTTAGAAATCTTTGATTACCCAGCATCGCTTTTAATGTTTCTTCTGGGATACTTAAATTCACATATGGCTCTAGTTTTGCCAATGCTTGTGTTACATCTTTTGCAATGATTGGTATAGTCTTAATTTTACTCTCATCTAATACTACACATTCATATAAAAAATGATCTTTAACTTTAGATAAAGCTTTTAATTCGATATCGAGTACTTTTGTATGAATCGATTTAGACTCTAGATCGCTTAGTAACTCTTCTCTTTCTTTACGATACTTTTTACGTAACATATTCTAATGATAATAAGCTAATAAATTAAGTTCCTTTCTTACTTTATTCCAATAGCATTTAGTATTATGATGACTACTACCAGATGGACCTCCATTCCAGCATCGAGCTATAGTTTCCCAATCAGAATCTGAATGATAATATTCTCTCCAGATATGAAACATTTCAATTGATTTCTTTACACTATAACGATCAGTATAAACATACTCAACATCACTTCCGTTTTTTTCTGAGATACGATTAACTTCTCTAACCATAATCGGCCATATCTGAAGTATACCAACTGCCCATCCCCTATCACCTTTAGCTGTAGAGTCTCCTCTTGATTCAACTTGAATAATTGCTTCAACTAAACAATCAATAGGCATATCTTCATATTGTGCTTGAGACACACTTAGAGATAATGAGAGTGTAAATAATAGTAATAATTTTTTCATAACGTTAATTTACTTAAATATAAGTAAATTATTTGTTATTTCCAACTAATTTAAGCGTTATCTAGATCTTTTTCTAGTTGCTTTTTATGAGCTGTAAGTACTTTTAAGGTAGCAAGAAGATCTTTAACTTTCTTATCATCTCCTGCTTCTTTAGCCACTTTATATTCTTTTGCTAAACCTTTCATATCCTTTGCTACCTTAGCGAGTTTTCCAGCAATTGAAGCTAGTGAACCTCCTGAGCTTTTAATCTGTCCAGCAGTAGGTTCATCTTCTTCTCTTACTTGAGTTACTGGTGGTATTTTAGATCTTCTTTTATCTAATGGATCAGATTTAGTGGCACCTCTTTCTCTTGCATCTTTAGATAATCTACCTTTTACTAGATTTCCGGACTTAGTAAAGTAATGTCCTTCTGGTGCTGATTTAGTTTCTGATTTCATAGCTTTCTTGATAGCTTTATCTTTTGCCATTTTATAATCATCAGAATCGATATCTCCATCACCGTCATGATCTTTACCTTTTTTCTCTTTTACACCAATTCTAGGTTGAGTATCAAACTCTTCCATATCATCGTAAATAAGATTCATTACTTCTTCTGCTACAGCTTTGATTTTACTTACTACTTCTGGTTTGTGCTGTTCAGCAAATGACATTAAATTTAAAATTCCATTATGTGCCATATCTCCTATAGTGTTGAATTCTTCAACTTTATAACTAGGATAAGTCATTCTATAATCTCTTGCTTCTTTCATTTGTAAATGTTTTAAATAAGGTTCTTCTGTTCCGTCTTCATATTCAATAGTATGATCTTCTACATCATTTGAATCATGTGTATGAATAGCTTTTACTTTTTTACCACCAATGGTAAGTCCTTCACTCATAATTCCTGAGTATTGATAACTCATTCCTTCTACTAATTCATCTAAGACATTCTCGTCTCTTAATTCAAGAATCATTTGAGAAAATGTTGTAGCTCCTACTTCATTATATAGTCTCTTAAGAGCGTCTCTAGATATGTTAAGTCTTTCGTGAATTTTATCTTCACCTATTTCTCTACTTAGAGTTTCTGCATCATGATCCATTTGATCTTGAGTTAACATATCTAAATATGCTTGTAATGGATTATCAGGTAGTTTATCAATTTCTTTATCAAGTAATTTACCAATATAATAAACCATTGCTTCATCTCTAAGTTTTCTCTCAGCTTCTACTTGTTGAGGATCTTTACTATCTTCTCCTAATGGTCTTCCTTCATCATCATATCCCATACCAACATTTTCATCATCTTGTTCAAAATCAGCATCATAGTCATCATCCTCCCCTATACTATAGTTAGGAGCTGATTTACCAGTTATATCTTCAACATAAGCAATAGCATTATTAAGTTCTTTCATACTAAATGCAGCTTTAGAAGCTTTTTCTCTAGCATCTTTATAGCTTATTCTTCCCATTACTACATCTGCTGCTAAACTTTCTACTTCTTCACCACCAGTACCAAAATCATCATCAAATTCTAATTCTTCATTTTTCATTTCTCCTATTGTTCCTGATCCAATTAAGTCTTGTAAGAATCTTCCTACTTCGTTTGATTTAACTGCAGCTAGAGCTGCTTCTAAAGAAGACATTGCAATCTTTCCAGCTTTGAAAGCTTTTACGGATCCTGCTCCACTTGCAAGCATTAATGATGCTATTAAGACATGATAGAGTCCGTCTACTATTTTATCTAGGGCTGATCCTTCTTTAGCACCCATTGCTCTAAGTGCTTTTTTAATTACTCCTGTAAGTATTGTATGAAGCTTATCCGCTACTTTAATAATTTTTTCACCTGTGTTACCAGTGCGTCCTATGATAGATGAGAATTTTTTAGAAACTTTTCCTATAATTTTAAGTATTTCCGGAACTGCTAAACTAGCACCAGCTACTACTATAGGAGCCGCTTCTTTAACATCTGCTTTTACATTTGGTAAATCGTCTGCAAAGTCTTCGATTGCATCTTTAAATACATCTTCGATTTCTTTATCTGCTTTTTTATCTTCCTCTTCAAATAAGGGATTATTATAAAGAAAATCATTTAAGTCAAAATTAGACATAGTTATTCTTAATTTTTATTATTATAAATATAGATTAATTAGTAAAAACTTCTTTATCTATATTACCGGAAAGTAATTTATGACAGGTATTATTAATCTCTAAAGCTGATTCTTGAATGATACGTTGACCGGTTAAAGTAATAGCTTCACCAATAAGTATATTACCATATCTAAAGCCATTCATAGCTGTTGCACCGAATAAAGAATTAAGTAAGATCTTAATTGTATACTGCATTGTATGGTACTTTGCAGTCATAGCTTTGTTACCTTCAGTTTTATACTTCTTCATTAGATTCTTATAACGTACTCTTTCATTAAACCATTCATTTAATAGTATAGAGAATACTGAAGGTTTATCTTTAGAGAACATTACACCATTAGCTGCTATAGCGATATCCATATCTTCAATAAACTTAATGAGTTTAGATACTTCCATCATCTTAGTTTGACCTTTATGATTTTGTACCCTAACATTTAACTCTTGAGGCATTTCTTTTAGATCTTTTAATCCTAATCGATTATTCTTCTCATCACCATGATATATCTTTCCTATCATAGTTTCCTTACCCATATTAAGAGTCATCATAATAGAAGGATAAAGAGAGGTTAAATCTAAGTCAAAGATATAATTGTATAATCCAGAAGTAGGACAGAATACATAACCACCAGCAATCTTACGATCTAATTTATTATTACGTTCCCTACGTGGAGGAATAATACCTTTAGATAAAAGATAAGCAGAAATAGCTCCATCATGGACAATTGAAGTAGAATGAACCTGATGATAGTTAATCTTACCTTTATGACATAAGTTTTTAGTTAAATCAAGATAACCTAACCTTTCATCTAATACTTTTAAGATCTCAACATCTCGAAAGTTATATTCGATAAACTTATCAATATTATCTTCGAATAATCGATTAAGAGAACCTTCATACTCTATCTTACCTAAATCAGCATACTTCTCACCAATACTATCTAATTTATAGGAGGGTTCTTCTCTCATAGAGAACTGCTTATGTAAGCGTAAGTAATCCAAAGTTTCTAAGCCAGCAAACTCAATAGTACGTTCTCTAGACCATTGAGATATATCTCTAGCCATACTAATAGGAGACATAGCCATAGCCCATTCTTCTCCTAATACATTACAGATACGAAAATATAAATAAGGAATATCGAAATGATCACTATTGTAACCAATCAAGATATCTGGATCCATTTCTCTAATACGTTCCACCCATTTAGCAAGTAACTCTTTTTCTGTACGAACAGGTATAATCTCTTTGTTACCCTTTTCAGAGTATTGCATCTTACCCAGTTTATCTAGAATCAAGATACCCCACTTATCTCTAAACTTATCATACCAAGCAATAGAGGTACAAGGCATTGGAGCTTGACGGATATATTCTTGAGTTAATCGTCCACCAATCTCAATCTCAATATCGAAAAATAATTCTTTATGTGAAGTCGAAGGCTCATCATTAGTACCGTAGGTTTCGATCAGAAACTTTTGAGCCGGTTGCATATCATGATAATGAATAGTCTTATCTTCGTAATCCCATTTATAAACCTTCTCTAACTTCTCACCTCTAAAGCCTTTATACTCACCATAATCAGATTCTTTGTAAGCATAATTACGCCAATCTAATTGATTATATCCACCATCATCCCATAAGTGAATTGTATAATTATTCCCTCTACCTTTTTCTGCATAACACTTTTTGTAAGGTAGTACTAATTGCTCCCTACTGCTCATTCAATATCGCTCTTAAGTTTGGTCTAAAATAGTTAACCGACTTCATAACCTTACGATCTCTTGATCGAAGTACAACCCAGTAGTCACCATTCTCTTCTATATGACATGGTTCCCCTTGTTGTTCGGACCGCAGGTCGCGCGTCTCTTCGGCTTCTTCTAATGACGTACATAGCTTAGACATATTTGATTGATGTACCTCTTCATAAGCTACTTCAAAGTGATCTTTAAGACCATGTAGCATTACACCATTACCGGTTGCAACATAAGTAATATCGGCTAATGCATCTAAGACCTCTACTACATCACCTTTCTCGCATGCTTCTTTATACTCATTTAACTCCTCTAAGATAAAGTTATAAACAAACATCCATTGCTCCTTCTCGGGAACATTAGGGGTATACTTGTTGGGCTTGTTAAAGGCATCATTAAATTGTTCTACCTCCGAAATAAACGGTACGTAATCATCTCTTCTACTATATTGATACTCCATATATATTTATTCTATTTATAATCTTAAGATAGCGATTTTTCGTCGACTTTTCTACACTTTTTACTGAAACTTTTTACGAAATATGAATTAAACTGGACCATAACTCATGTGATATATCTCCGCTAAACTCACTATTAGGTGCTGTTATAACCGATATCGCATCATGAGAATGTAGTGACTCTTGATGAGAACATATTACTCTAAAATCTTTTACTCTTTTATCCTCGGATAATTGCTCGTATAATAATCTAGCGGCATCTTCTACAAACTTAAGATACGATCCATTAAGTTCGGCAAAGGCCATTTCATCTTCTCTCTTTACTACTACTTGCGTTTCGGTCTTGAGAGCTTTAGCACACATCTCTTGTAAATCTTCAATCCATACAATTTTATCAAACTCTATTGATATTCTAGCTACCGATCTTTGAGAATGAGATACCGTTGCTTTATTTCTATACTTTCTTGCATGCTCGGCTAATTCATAAGAACAAGGACAAGCAGAAGAATAAACAAAGTCAAAATGTAAGATCTTTTTAAAGTTACCTTTATGATCAATATTACCTTCCAAGGTTACATTATAGTATTGATAACCAGCATTATTAGATCTTAAAGAAGGTTGTAAGATAGGATACGAAAAATGTAATCCAATCTTAGCATCAAATGAATCTAGATTATCCTTATACTTCATTAGAATATCATCTAACTTATCGTATACATAATCATCTTTAAACTTATAGAAAGATCTCATAATACGAGACATATTAATACCTTTCTTATGAGCTGCTAAAGATACAGTTCCTGTTACTCGAGTTTCTAATTCAATATCTCCTCCTCCTCGTTTTTCATACTTAAGTGGTAATCTAAAATTATGAATACCTACTTGTTGAATCTCTACAGGAGAACCTTGAATTAGAGATGATGGTCCATTTTGAAGATCTGGGAAGGTTTCGATATCAGCTTTTGTAGGACTATAAGTACAATCATATTCTCTATCTGGTTCATTATACTTTATCGAATGCTCATTATCTTCCGGCTTTTTATAAGACTTAACATCACCTATCCATTCATATTTTTTTTCCTTATTTCCGTTATCTTGCATATTTTTATTTTTAATATATTAAACACATCTTTCAGTGCCAAAAGCCATGATATGACTTCTACCAGTAAATCTCCATCCTCGATCTCTAACAAAGTTCATTACTATAGGATAAGATTCTTGTAATGCAGGTATATCATCTCCTGCTGGCATACACCAAATCTTCTCATTCGGTATCTCTAATTCTTTAATAAACTCTTCTACTTCCGGAAGAATGCTAAGCTCTTTATCTAGTACTGGTTTGATATGATAATCATTATGATATTCAATAGAAGCTTTTATTGCTTCTTTATTTAATCTTTTACTATTATGTTTAATTACCATCTTTTCATCTACTATCTCTCCTAATGGAGTCTTTGCTCCTACTACTGGAATAGAATTACTAAACTTAGGTGAAATAGATAATAAATTAATAGGGTAATCGGTTTCTAAGAAATGAGATCCTTCAGTTTCAATAGTAATAAAGATACCTCTTTCGTTAGCAAAATGTGTTAATTCATTTACTAAAGCAGGATGCATAGTAGGAGAACCACCTGTCAACATCATTTCTTTAATATGAGGATGATCATCATACATTTTAATAATATCATTAAAACAGAATGTACCCTTTTCCGGATGAATAGATGTATACCAGCTATCACACCATCCTCCTTCACCAAAAAAACATCTATGTGTACAACCAGAAGTTCTAACTACAATAGTAGGGTATCCTTGTCTTGAACCCTCAGATTGAACTGCAGTATATAACTCAAGTACTTGTAACGGCTTTTCGTAACTTCTTAATCGTTTACATTTCATTATTGACGTAGTGTTTTATGAGTTAAGCTATTCATAGTTCTAAATGCTCCAGGGATTAAGTGCTCATGTGTAGATCGGATAGGATTAATATCTAGTCCTCCTCTTCTAGTATACATTGCACATACCATTAATTCCTTAGGATTAAATTCATCGTATAATTTTTTAAAGATCATTTCTACAATCTCTTCATGAAAGTGATTTACTTCTCGATGAGATACAATATAGCTAGCTAAGCTATCTAAAGTAAACACACTATCTTTTTCATTACCTTTAATAAAGATAAATAAGTCTCCCCAATCTGGTTGATTAGTTACCCTACAATTACTTCTCAGAAGGTTAGTACGAACTTTCAACCTTGGAGTAAAATCTTTTACTGTGGAGTTACTAAGATCTAATTTTTGTAATTTATGATTAGAGTAATCTATATTATCTAAATCCACTAAATCCTCTAACTCATCATAATCATTAAAGACATCAAAATTAAGGCTATCATTTCTAGTAAATAATTTACATTCAACTTCCGTTTCTAATAGTGTAGATAGATCTTCTCTTACTGTATCCTCAATAATCTTAATACATTCTTCTCCTGTTTCTCCAAAAGTAGTCATATTGAAGGAGTTAAGATATAATTTAATTGACTTAGATTCAACGTGATATTTAGAATCTGCTTTGCACCATATCTTCATTACTCCTGATACCGGACGACCAGTATTAGTAATAGCCGATACTTCATATGCATTCCAGACATCTCCACCTACAAATGGAAGATTTTCATTATCAATTCGATAAGTCTCTCGATTTAAAGATCTAGGAATACGAACTAATAGAGAAGAATCATAAGTTGTTGAATATCCTTCTCCACCTCTTTTACCTAATAGCGTTCCTGCTATATCATTAATTTGACTTTGTGTACTCATTAATTGCTTTTTTAATTTGTTTAACTCTTTGTTTTACCGTACCTGTTAATTCCACAACTTCTACACCATAATTATTAATGTAGGTTTCAAATAAATCTGCTATATCATCTCTAAAGCCTGTATCGTCACTTCTAACTCCATCACTAACCAGATCAAATTCCGGCTTTAGATAAAATATAATATCATATTGATTAATATAATTTTTGAATACATTATCACAGTAATCATAAACCCAATGTGGTATACCGGGATTATAATCACATAACCAACGAGTATAGACTAATGCATCTAAAATACATCTATCCATTACTACATTTGGTTTACGTAAATTAACAATATGATCTGTAATAATTAGTAGCTGAGTAGTCAAACTACCTTTTTCGTTAATATCTAGATTAAATTGTCTCTGTATTCTTCTTGTTACCTCTTTTACAAAAGTATATCCTTCTATCTCTTTAATATCATTATCTGCAAGATAATTAACTAAAGTAGATTTACCCGTACCTTGAGCTCCTGTAAACGCTATTTTCATTAGTATAACCTTTTATTCAAAAATTCTATCCATAAGTCTATCGACTCGTCTCTTAATATACGAAAATAATCATCAAGTACCAAATTTCTAGTAGGAATTTTATTTTTATAAGCTATAATTTCTCCTTCATCAATCTCTTTTGATACTTTATGTAATACAGTTCCTATAAACTTATAATTCTTTTTCCATGCTTTTAATTGAGGATCCTTACCTTTTAATTTTGGATACTTAATTATATCTCCTGGATGTCCGTTATAGATTTCATAACTGTTACATATTTCCGGAGGTATAACTCTTAACCAGCCGTGGAGAGTAACAATAGGATTAAAAACAAATCGTTCAAATATTCCATAATATTCTTGTAATGTTGGTTTATTAGATACATAACAAATTTTATTTCCGCATCTATCTAATAAATCTTGATTAATACTTCTTAAATGTTCTGGTCTTTTATTAGTAATAATAATATCCGGCTCCCTATCTAGAGTGTTAATTACTTCTATTAGTTCGCTACCGGTTTGCGAGAACATTGCAATCCATCTTTTATGCATTCCAAAGATTTTTAAACGCATTAGTATTATATTCAATCATATCCCATATATGTGGATTTAATTTATAATTAATCATAGTAAATAGTTTTTGAGATTCTTTATCTTTTAAACCATACTTAGTATATTTAACATTTTTTATACCATGTACAATAGGATTAGAAGTATCTACAGAATCTATAAAATAATATCTTTCAGGATCTTCTTTATAAAATGCTCCTTCTTGTGGTAGACCGCATCCTAATAAATGTATAGGTACACTATAATCAATAACTTCATCCTCAATCATTTGATCAATAAGACATGCTCTACCAATAGTAAATCTTTCATACTTATTCTCTCCTAAATTTTCATAAGTATTAAGATAATATGAATAATCAAAAGAAATAGCTACTTTATCTACTTTAGCAACTTCTATCATATATTTATAGCATTTAACTATTTCTTCATAGGTTTTACCTTGAACTACTCCTATTGATTTACTCTTAATATTCGGATATTTAGACAACCATCTTTTTGCTTTATCAATCGTTTTATCACAATCTTCTAATACATCTGGTATAATATACCAAGTAGGTTCTAATTCTGTAACCCAATGATAATATTTTTTATTATTAAAGGATTTACCTAATTCAAAAATACTATTATCTAAAATAATTTCTCTCCCTTGATCTTTAGCTTTAAAGAATATTTCTTTATATTCCGGAAGTTCATCCATTAAGTGTACTAAACAATAATCGTAATCTGTTAGCTGTTGGACCTTATCAAATATTGACATTGGTGCTTCATGAGCTATTCTAATTTTATTCTCCATAATATATTGCGCTATTTTTTTCGTGTTCTCTTACTTCTACTGATACTATTTTACATCGATTATCAGTATCTTTTTTTACCCATTGATTTAATTTATTATAAAAGTATTCAGCAAATTTTTCTGCTCCTACAGCAGGAATAATTCTTACTCGAGCTGCTCCTACTTTATCCATTTGTTTAAAAGCTTCTATGAATGGATCATCTTCTGCTACAATTACTGTATGGTCTAACATATATGCTAACCATTCTTTTACTTTCATACCTTCGATTTCTATATCTGATCTTTTAGCTCTACCAAAATCAACTACCCAATTTTTATCATCGAGTTCACCTTCGTATGTTATTTTAAGAGATACAGAGTATCCATGCAAATATTGACAATGAGTATCTGTTGCTTTCCATTGACGAAAGCATGTTGAATATCCGTCATAAATTTTTGTTGATAAAAATCTTTTTGACATAATTTATAATTTTTTTATACATAAAAATAAATGGAGTAATTCCAATCATAATTAAAGATAGTAAAGAAGGGTGTGCTTCTCCACATAATCCTAATATATGATATATAAATTCCCTCATTAATATTATGCATTATAGTTTAGTAATATTTCTTCTACATGAGCTTTAGCTTTCTGCCAATGCACTATGCCTGTTTCATCTGCATATTTTACAGGATCTTGTTTTCCTAACTTAATAAATGCTTCGATACGTTCTACTGATGAAGCTGATTTATAATCTGAATACCACTCTTTATCTATTTTAATAGGTTTATATGAAGTATTTGTTCGAGAATATACTTCATTAAAATCTAATCCTAATTCAAAACAAGCTACTTCTCCAGCCTGTAAAATTCCATACTTATCATCATTAATAAATGGTGTATAATATTCAATATCATCAGCATCCCAGTTACCTAATTTAAAAGTAGCAAGATCTGCATCTCTAAATTCTTCTCTACAATCAGGATAAATTGCATGATCTCCTGCATGAATACCCATTCCAATATAAGTTGGTAGGTTATTTGCTTTATACATTGAAAGAGCAATAGCTTGAGTTATAGAAGAAAAGATTTTATTACGATTAGGTACTACTGTAGCTTTCATATTTTCTTCAGCATAGTGACCTTCAGGAACATCTTCTCCTCCTAATATTAAAGCTGAGTTTAATAAATCAGGTAGTCCGTCTAATTTAATTACTTGATACTTAATGTTTGGTTCATTCAATCTTGTTAAATTAATATAATCAATTAAAGATTGAGCTCTATCAAGTTCTACACGATGCTTTTGACCATAATCAAAAGATACTGCAGTTACGTTAAATCCTTCTTTTAAAGCATGGATTAGTAAAGTAGAGGAGTCCATCCCTCCAGAAAGACTAATTACAACATTTTTACTCATTTTCTTGTTTTAAATTATCGTTAATTGTTTTATTACCTAAATATTCTAAATATTTCATATCCTTATTCGTTAAATTAACACCATTATCTCTTATTCTAACAAATAATGTATTTAATTCTTCTTCGAAATATGTATTCTGTAGAGTTCTTTCTTCCCTACTTCGACCTTTATTAATACCTAATCTAGTCATTTTTATATTTTTTTTCACAATAATAATAAAGATCTTCTAGAGTACCATCAAACCTATCCATTATCCTTTCATAAGCCTTAATACTTATTCTAAATAGTTTACAAAACTCTTTACGTATTTCAATTAATAACTTTGCTTCATCTTTCTCAAAGTCTTCCCATAGTCTCTTACACCGTTCAGCCATTAAGCTTAGTTTATCATCTCCTTGACCAGTTCCAATATTAGCTTGATATGCTTCATTGTAATTAAGAGTAGCTAATTGAGCTTGCCAGAAGTAAATACTACGATCGTAATCACCATTCTTAATTCTTTGAATAAGAGGTGCATAATTACTTAGAAGCTTATTCTTTCTAGTATGACTACGCCACCACATAAATCTATTATAGTTTAATGGTTTTAATCTTTCTAGATTCTCTTCTATAACTTCTCTATCGTAAATATGTCTCATAACTATTTTAATTAAATATACGAAAAATAATTAATAAGTAATACTATTATCGTCATTATTTAATTGTTTTTTTAAATTTTTTTTCCTTTCTTTTAATTGTTCACCCGCTGCATGAATAGCCCGTCCTGATGCGGTGCTTTGTGCTAATTTAACTTGCTCATCTTCTATTTCTTTAATTTCTTTTTGTATTTTTTCTCTTTTCAAATCAGATTTATTTTCTTCTATATCTGGAAGATCGTCCGGATCTGCTTCTAATTCTACTATAGGTGTTTGAGTTATAACTACTTTTTCACCATAAATATTTTTCCTTTTTTTTGGGAATGCCTGACTAAATGCAAAGTTAGCAGCTAATACTAAACATATAGCTAAAGGATCAAATACAAATACAATAATTAAAATAAGAATATTAACTGTCTTATCCATATCCCAACCAGATATTTTACTAATATATTTTAAAGGTCCTAATTCAGCAGCTATATCAGAGCTAATTTCGGTTTCAAATCTTTCGTTTTCTAGAGCTAGAATAGTAGAATCTAATTTTGAGATATCATTGCTAACTCTTAGATATTCTTCGTTTGCTAACTGTAACTGAGTTGATAATAATTCTCTTTGATCTCCGGCTCCATCTCTATCTACCCAACTATACTCAATATTATTAATACCTTCATTCAATTGAGTGATTCTTTCTTGAACTGAACTTGCTGTTTCTTCTCTTGTGAATTTTTGATTTTTATAATTTTCTATCTTAGAGTCATAAATTGCTAATTCTTTTTGAGTGATTCCTTCTTTATTAGCAGTTTCCTGATATGCAGCTGATAAGTAACCATAAATACCCATTGAGGTAATACCTATTAATACTATAACAGAAATCGTTAAATAAAATTTAAGTAATTTATTTAAGCTAGACCAATATTGATGTAATAGAGAAGCAACTACTAATTTAGAAACTTCTAGTGTTCCAGTCATAATAATAACAGCTGTTGCTGCTCCTGCAAATAGTTTCGATAATCCTATTACTGAAAAGGTTGCTGCTGATCCTGAAATAGCTAAAGCAGTGATTGCAATCAAAGTAGGAAAGATAGCTTTTCCTATAATATTAAATATTTTTTTCATACTATTGTTTATGCTTGACAGCTAGCACAATCCATAATATTACGTGAAGTTTCTTGTGCTAGATTAGAAGACCTTTGGTAATATAGAGTTTTTAACCCCAATTTCCATGCTTCAATATATAATGCATTTACATCTTTTAAACTTGCATCTGGATGGATAACTAAGTTTAAAGATTGTGATTGATCAATATATTTCTGTCTTCCTGCTGCTTGTTGAATAATCTCTAATGGAGTAATTTCTCCAAAAGTTTTAAATACTAATTTTTCTGTTTGAGTTAAGAAATCTAAGTGTTGTACCGATCCTCCTTTTGACATAATTGATCTCCAAACCTCACTTGAATTCATTCCTTTATCCTTTAATAGCTTTTGTAGATAAGGGTTCTTATAAGTAAATTTACCTTTAGCTAGATCTTTAACAAAGTAGTTAGAGAACAAAGGTTCTATAGAAGGAGATACTTGACCTAAAATAAATGAAGATGAAGTAGTCGGAGCAGGTGCTACTCTTGTAGTAAATCTTTCTCCATATCCTTCTAACATTTTTGGTTCTCCATATAGTTTAGCTAACTCTTTTGATGCCTTTAATGTTCTTTCATCAATTAATTTAAAGATTTGTGTATTAGCTAATTTAGCTTCCATGCTTTCAAATGGTATCATATTAGATTGTAAATATGAATGCCATCCTAATACTCCTACTCCAATGCTTCTATGCTCGATTGCAAACTTACGAGCTTTCTCCATAAATTGTAATCCCTCAGTCTTATCAATAAATTCAGTATAAACTGCATCTAAGAAATATGTTAGCATTTCTACTGCATCTGTATCTTTCCAATCTTCATAATGCAATATATTTAAAGAAGATAAACAACACACAAAAGATTTTTCTTCATCAGTATATTCAATTATTTCCGAACACATCTGTGAATGATTAATTTTTAATCCTTTATCCTTGTATGTTTGAGGTAAATTATTATTTACATTATCATCAAAGAAAATATATGGGTATCCTTTTTCAGCTCTTCTTTGCAAAACCTTAGCCCATAATTTTCTTTTCTTTTTATCACCATCGATCATAGATTGCATCCATCCTTCCGGAATAGTTACAGCAAAAGCTAAATCCTGTATAGGATGACCTTCAGTATGACAATTTAAAAATTCTTCTATGTCACCATGATCCATTGGCATGTAAGCAGCAAAGAATCCTCTTCTCATTCTACCTTGAGATACAACTTGTGTAATAGATTGAAATAGTTCCATAAAATGAACTGCTCCTGAGGTTTTCCCATTATTTCTAATTTCAGATCCTCGAGGTCTTATCTTACCAAAGAAACCTGCTGTACCACCACCATATCTAGTCATAGCGCCTATCTCTGATGATGCTCTTAAGATATCCATAATATCATCTTGAATATCAATCCCAAAACATGAAATAGGTAACCCTCTATCTAATCCAAAATTAGACCAAACTGGTGATGAAAAGCTATACCATCCTTTCTCTACATAAGAATGAAACTTATCTGAAAATCCTTCTATACCTAATATTTCTTCTGCTCGATCACAAATTTCTTTAATTCTTTGCTCTGCTGTTACTCCTGGAAGGAGATAATCTCTCTCTAGGAAAGTCCTAGACTGTTTATTTAACCAATACATTCCTTACGTTTTACTAATTAGAACAATTCACCTGCATCAAAGCTTTTCATAGCTTTCTGGTAATCAATAGGTTTCTTATGAAAGAAATCTGTTAAGGCAGGAACATATATTTCTTCTTCCATCCATAACGTTTTTTCAGCTAGATTTTCATCTATATCAAATAGTTTTTCAAATCCTATCTTTTCTAATGAGTCATTCATTCTGATTCCTAAATATGTTTTTAATATATCATAAGATAGAAATTCATTTTCATACCCATCTAATATCCATTCAATAAGTCTTAACTCAGCATCATAAGCTTCTCTAGCTTCTTCATATATTTTAAGCTCCATTGTATAATCAACCACTTCTGGATATTCTTCTTTGATTTTATTAAGAATAGCAATACCTCCTGCAGCATGTAAATTTTCTTCCTTTGAAGTATATTGTACAACATTAGCGGTATCTTTTAATACATTATAATATCTATTAAAACCTAAAATAGTATAGAACTGAGAGAATAAAGATACGTTTTCAGTAAATAAAGAAAATAATGCTAACGAATAATATACATTTTTTCTATCATCTACATAATTTTTTTCATTATATTTAGTTAAATACTTAACTCTATTTTTTACAATTTCAGTATCTAATAAACTACTAAATTCATCATTTAATCCTAATTTAGTTAAGATTTCAGAATAGGCTCTTGAGTGTATAACTTCTACTCCTCCAAATACTGATCCCATTTCTGAGATTTCTGGTTTAGGTATAAGTTTTCCAACATTAGACCAATAGCTTTTAACTGATACTTCTACTTGAGAGATCATTAGTAATGCTCGTTTTACTACTTGTCTTTCTTTTTCAGTCAAATTAGTATTAAAGTCTTGTATATCTTTAGTAAAATTAAATTCATTTACTGTCCAGTGTGATGCCCACATTGCATCAATTAAAGGGTTTGTTATGTCTCCGTATTCAAATGGTTTGTAGAATGGTCTAGGTTGGAATATTCCCATTGGTTTTAAGTTTAAAAAATTCGTTAGCTAATAGTTTCTTATCATAACTGTCAAGATCTCCATTTCTTGTCGGTTGGGTTCGTGGTGTCAATTCTTGGTCTTCGTCATAATCAAATACATCAAATCGTCCCACATTGGTGTCCGCTTTCACCCCATAGGTCATTCCATCCATTCCATATCGATTTTTAATCAAATGAAATCGACCCGTTCCATTTACTTTATCTTCTCTTTTTCGTGACAGAGATAGGGCAAAGTCTGTAATCATAATCTTATCATATGATCCAGCTGCTTTGTCTCCTTCAATTATGTCATCCTTCGCTCCAGCCCGGTTAACTTGAGAAACTGACCAAATTGGTAGGTTTAGTTCCCTTGCAAGTCCCTTGGTATTAAGATAAATATCATCTATACTATCTTTTCGTTCTTTACTTTTTTTCCTGCTCCCCATTAAGTCAGCATAGTCGATAATTATTAAGTCAGGCTCGGTGCCGAGATTTTTTACTTTTTCTATATGAGCTCTAATAGTATCAATGGTAGCTATACCTGGAGAGTATTCTTTTATAATTAAATTACCGGGAAGTTGATTTACTTCTTCAGTTACTTTAACTATATTTTCTTTGGAACTAATCTCAGATACATTTATACCAGTTAAGGAAGCATCATATCTTTTACCTACATATCCTTCTCCTAATTCTAAAGTATAATGGAGAACATTATATCCAGCTTTTACTGCATAGGATCCTAAAGCTACTAATAACCATGATTTACCTCCTCCTGGATTACCAAAGATTAATCCAAAGTCACCGTTACCTAATCCACCTTGTAGTAAATCATTAAATACTGGCCAGGGAGTTGGTACAACTGTTCTACTATCTTCTCTATACCGAGACTCTACATCTATATTATATTCATGACCAACATTCTTATCTCCCCCTGCTTCCATAGCTTTTTTAATCCGGAATTGTATAGATTCATAATCTCCTGTTTTAAGTAAATCTACTGATTCTAATAAGGCAGCTTTAAGTTGTTGATTCTGACAGAACTTAGAAAATTCTTCTTGTACGAATTCTAGATCTTCATCTGATGCTTTATATGCTTCTCTTAATAATTCTTTTACTGCTAATTTTAATACATCATTTTCTAGCTTATTTAATTCTACCTTTAATACATCCATTGTTGGTGTAGTATGGTATTTATCGTAATAAGAGGTAATTTGCTTAATTACCCACTTACTTGCATCGCTATCAAAATAGTCTTCAATTAAAACATCATAGATATTTATTAAGAATTTTTTATGTGTTAATAGTGATGAAATTACTTTTATCTGAAAAGCCTTTCCATACGCGTTTAAACTTGATAGGGTCACTGATTATTAATTTTATATATTTGATTGAAATACTGATTAAACCAATGTTGTGGGTTTCTAATCAGATTACCTAATTTATCAGAATTATGTAAACTTTCAAACTCATCAGGATAGTAATTTAATTCTTTTTGTGCAATTATTTCTTTTACTTCCTGAATTTGCTGATCGGTAACCATAGGATCTCTAAGATTCATTATCTTATAATTCTTTTCTATAGTATTAAAATCATCTAAGATTCTAGCATATGAGATGTTAGTAGTTAGTTTCTCTTCACAAATACTATGAAGCTTACCTAAGTGTATTTCTTCATTCGATAATTCAGGTAATCTCTTTGCTAGTGTCTTTTTACCAAGACCTTTTATACCTTTTACGTTATCGGAATTATCTCCGAGTAAGCATTTGTATAATAAGAAGTTTTCCGGTTTAATATTAAATGAACTTTCTACATCATCGTAAGTATAAAACTTCTTCTCAGTTGGTCGATAGACTACGATATGGTCATCTACTAGTTGTAAGAAATCTTTATCTGATGATACTATGAATAATTTATTCTTATCATAAGATAATTGTTTACAAATAACAGATATAATATCATCAGCTTCTGCTTTATCAAAAGATAATATCTTTATCGGTAGTAGTTTAAGATATTGAACTAATCTTTGTAGTTGATCTAATTTAGAATCATGTTCATCTTCTAAAGATTCAAATGAATCCCAATTAGTTATCCTATTAATATTTCTATTCGCTTTATATTCAGGATTTATATTCTTTCTATTTACAGTAGAACCTTTACCATCAAAAATAACATATATTGAGGTTGGCTGTACTTTATTAATTAAAGTGCCCATAGATCTTAGAAAGCCTCCTAAACCACCAATATGTGCTCCATTATTATTAGTTAGATTAATAGTTGCAAAGTTACGAAAGAATAAGTTCAATCCATCTATAATCAAAACTCTATCATGTGGTTTTAATCTAATTTCTTGATCCTCTTCGTTAAGGTTATTTAAGATATCCAAGTATTCCATGTTATTCAAGGTTCTTGAGTATATGTTGAGATATCAGTTAAATCATGCTCCTCTTCTACTATATTAAAACTAGACCCTCCCATGATATCAGACCATTCTTGAGTTCTAGCTTTTTTATAATTATTAAGAGATGTAGGTGTATCTTTAATAAATCCATGAGGAGTCATGATAATTCTTCCTCTAGTAGTTACACCATTAATATGATTCTTCTCTACCTGAACATTTACTCGTTTAGCAAATTCTACTTGCTTACCATCCTTGATTGCTTTAATCTTAGAAGTACCAGCAGACATAATATTTCCAAAAGTAACTACAAATGTAGCATCATACCACATCGAGTATCCACCTTTATTCATCAACTTTGGTTGACCCATTGGAGATTCAGGCTTCATAGCCCATACTTTATTAATACAAACTAATGTATTGGTATACTTGGATGACTCTTTACGAGATAGAACTATCTTCTGATTTACATTATTTGCAAATTGAGTAGACATTGCTCCTGCATTCCATTCATTATTATTCTTATTAGAACGTATTGATAGATCACAAGGAATACTACCAATAGAATCCCATAAGAAAAGAAGATCATATGGTAAATTACCATTAGATTGCTCATCAATTATATCCATAATAAAAGATGCTACATCTTCTATTGAGTTAAGGGTTTCTCTATCAACATAAATAAAGTTTCCTGAGTAACCAATTACTTCACCAGTTTCTTCATCTATTTCACTATCTACCTGCAATCCCATCTGCATTGCATGCTCCCAGTTCCATTTCATCTCTGTTACAATAATAACTGGAAGGATACCTCGCTTCTGTGCTGATACCGCTGCTTCTAATAGAGCAGTAGTTTTACCAGTGTCTGAATGGCCTCTTAATAGAACGATATGTCCCATAGGAATACCAGGTACTGATAGAATATCTTGATAAGCATCAGATAGCGGTACCCATTGTTGTTCTTTGAATTTTACATTTCCTGCTAATCCCTTCTTTTGTTTAAACTTACCTAAATCAAATTTCGACTTGATTTCCGAAGACACGGCCTCGGATAAAGACTTTTTACTTTTTGCCATAAAATACTATTATTAATTAAAACGGAGCGTCCTCTTTCTTGTTACCTGGTTCTTCTTGAAATAAATCATCAAACATATCTGCTTTACTTTTCTTTGCAGCAGCAGGTTCTGAATGATTAGAAGATGGTGGAGGTGGAATGAAAGATGATTCAGCTGTTGTAGTTACATTGGTTGGTGTTGCTACAGTACCAGCTTCAGTATCTCCTCCGTCCGGATTAATATAATTTTGAAGATTTATCTTCATAGTATCAAAAGGAAGTGGTTTAAATACTTCTAGTGGGTTAGGTTGAGTACGTAAAAACTCTTCTGCTAATTTAGCATCTTCATGAACAGGTGACTGATTCATAGAAGGATTTACAGTAGTTTTAGGGTATCCTCCTGAGGGATCTCGTACTAAATTAATTTTAATATCTCGACCATTATAAGCATCAGTATAATCTCCTACTTCTTCATCTAAGATTAACTGTAGAAGTGATTCATATACCATTTTACCAAATCCCCATAGCTTAACTCCTTCATTTTCTTCTCCACGAACAATAACAGGAGCATAGATACGTACTTTAGGATCTAAAGTTTTAGCTAATCTCCAGTGTTCAGAGTTATTAGATTGACGAAGCTGCTTTACAAATTCAGCAATAGGATCTTTTTCTCCCCAGTTAAGTGGTGATACCATCATTTTAGATCCAATACCATAATACATTTTCATTTCTGAGAATGGTGATCCAGCATTATATGCCGATGGAAGAATCCTGACTTTGGAATTACCTTCAGCAGGTTTCCAGAAATAATTTGGTCGATTATTATTATTGGCTTGACCATTACCTTGATTCTGCATAGACTGCAGTTTCTGACGAATTGCGTTTAAATCCATTTTTATAACTTTTTAAGATGAAACAATTTTTTATAACTCAATTATTTGATATATTTTTGTCTTTAACATTTTTAAACCACCCTGTTGAGTTAGCATGATGGTATTTCTATAGTGGTTCCATTCAATAGGAAATTTAGTATCAACTACTCCACCGTTTAATTTTTTAATCAATTCATTTAATGCATTTATTGTATACAAGGTATTTGTATGCTTTTTTCGATGCACTAAAATAGTATTATAAGGGATAGCGCTAACATTAGCATTTTCTACATTGTAAGTAATTACATACTCTTCGCTATCTTCTACAGATAGTACAAATAACTTGTTGTACTTGATTTCGTATTCTGTGGTTATACTTTTTAACCTATCCTCTAACTCCTCCAGAGTAACGAATGTACAAAATAATTTATTATTCACGTCTATTTCAGTGTTGATTTTATCATAATCATATCGATTATAAATATCAACTTGCGACTCCATAACTAAATTCTCCTCCATAACTTTAACATTTTATAAGATTACCATAATTTTTACCTTTTTTACACTTTATTTTAAGATTAAATATACGAAAAATTTCTTTAATTTTCTCTACTATTTCCTCTTCTTTTTTATCTACATCTAATAATATACTATCGTAGGTATATAAAACAACCTTAGTTTGTTTACCTCGAAGTATCTTTAAGATATCATATAAGATAAGAACATTATTTGAAGTTTCCAAATTTTGCAGTAAGTAATTCATTAATTTTAATGAATTCATTTGTGGATGATCTTTCTTAAAAAACTTATAATTAGATATAGGACATTCTATATAGTCGTTTGAATTAAATTCAGACCATAAATTATTAGAATATTTTTTTACTTTCTGGAAGAATGGAATATGTTCGTATTCAGGTTTTATTCCTCCGTATATTTGTTGAAAGGTTAATTGCTTTGCTTTATCATATGATGTTTGATATACAGATGCAAAATATTCATGTATATCTTCTACTTCAAACTCATAATTAAGTAACTGACAAAGTAAAAGTACATGATAAGAAGAAACATCTATTTCTACAAAATAATCATTTCTTGGTATAAAGCAATCCCTACTTCCATTATCCTTATTTAAGGCAGCGTAATTTACTTTCTTAAATGTATTAGATGGTCGAGTTGTTAGAGTAGTATAGTTATATTGAGTAAAAACAAAGTCTTCTTCATTTTCATAAAAATGTTTTTTAAATAATTGTTTATTTATTTTTATACCACTTGACTCAATAACTGAGAATACTAGAGGTACTTTATTATTATAAAATGAATTATAATCATTATCAATATGCTCACTAATCTCCTCATACTTAGCTTCATAATACTCATATAATTTTACAATAGGAGTATTTGAATTAGATATTTTTTTTCTTTGAAAATCTTGTATAATTAATGGATAATCTGTTTGTAACTCTTTGTAATTTGTTTGTATATCAAAAACATTTCTATGTTTAAAGTTATGTAATAACTTTTTTTTATCATAGCAGTAAAACTTAGATATTCCTTTAAGAAAATTTACTATATCATTTTCCTCTAAGTTGCTTGCTTCATCATGATTAACAGGTAAAATATATCCTTTTTTATCTATCTTTGGTCTAATATAATATCCTACTATCGATTGTTGACAAGGATGTTTATTATAAAAGTCTGGTATTATTTCAATATAGAGATTGTTTTTTACTGTATTTATGAATGTATTAAACTGTTTTTTATTCTCTATTAACCAGTACATACTTAAATATACGAAAAAAAATTCTAATAACCACCTCCTCCACTATAAGATCCTCCTCCGCCACCAGCAGGTGGAGCTGCAGTTTGGGTTGGAGGTGGGCTTGGTACTACTGGAGTGTTTAATAATTGTTCTTGCGATCTATAATTATCGATAAGCTCTTGTGTAGAAGGACTACTGATGCTTGTGCCTCCTAAATTATTAATAGTTAAGAATTTTAAAATTTTATTTAATGCTTTAACATTAGCTAAATTTTCAATTCCTGCTTCTAAACTACCTTTTTTATTTTTAATAAAAAGTTGTTTATGTGGATTTGACGTATGAATAGGTCCTTCCATAGGACCTTTGTCGGGATGTATATGATAAAGGCCTCTATAATTTGAACCATTATCATATATTAATTCGTTACCTGCTGTATATAGTTGTTCATTTTTATCCCTATAAAATTCATCATAATTAGTATCATTAATATATCTATTTATATCTTTAAAAGTCCTATTTTTCTTTAGTTCATTGGTATAGTATTCATTTATTTTTATTACATCTTCTCTTGAATTAGCTCTTATATACCATATAGTATTTTTTATACTAAATAAACTTAAATATTTTCTATTATTTGATTCTAATTCCCCTTTAAATGTTTTATAAGAATCTAAAGTAGTAAAATAATATATGTTATTATAGTTACTTTTAGCTATAAATCTTACCATATTACCTTTTAAATAATCGTATGATGTTGGTGTTGAACTATTTTCATGTGGAATGAATACTTCATTATCAATAAAATCTTTTATAAATCCACTTTTACTATTACTTTTTTTACTTGTAAAATATTCTTCATTATTAAGTTCAGTATGTATATATTCAGTTTTACCATGAGAAAAATCATCTTTAGGAGCTTTTGCTGAGGTTGTAAATACTCCACCATCTTTATAGTATAATTTTGCGCTTGTATTTTCTACAGTAGCTCCAGTGAATAGTTCACCGGTAATAAGTTTAAATATAGGACCTTGATACCTTTCCCCCGCTCCAGTATATAAAGGTGCAAAGTTTTTAGTATTTAAATTTTCTTGTATTATACTTTTTGGTATTCTCATTTTAAATATTATATCTTCTTATATATCTATCTTCTTGTAGATCATAAATTTTTACTTTATCCCTATAGTAAGAAGTATTTAATACAGCATCATAAGCCTTTATAATTATATTATTATTAAATAATGGTTGCCCAATTAAATTATGAGTTGCTGATTGATCGTTATTATTAGGTTGTTTTATTATTGAATTATCAAAATTTTGATAATTATTTTCTAATATTCTTAATTGTCTTTGTATTTGTTTATTATTGTTCCAATTATCACTATTACAATTAATAATAGTCATATTTCTTTGCTTATTAGACATGGATTTATAATATTCTAAATCTTGTTCATTTAATTCTGGATCTAATAGTAGTATTGGTAATTTATTTAGTAATAAGTATTTCCATAAATTTTTTGCTCCTCTTCCCCATCCGAATAATAATAATATTTGTGCTTTTTTGTTAATTTGTTTAAGCACGCCTGAGAACTGACCGTTAGAAGCATAATTATAATTTAATACTAACCAATTTTGAATAGTATTAAAATGTTGTATACTAGCATCTTTATCATTTGGTAAATTATTATATTTTTTTATAAATTCATTATAATATCGAACTGCTTTAGTATTATAGTCACTAAAAGCTATACAAAAATAATCATTATTATTATTATTAACGTAATAATAATCATTTTGTTGTTCTATACTACCAAATGAAATAGTTTGTTGACTCATAATTTATTTATTATCCAGCATTATAAGTAGATGGAATACTTAATGGAGATTTTAATTTCCTAAATGATTCATGCATTTTATCTAATCTTTCATTTCTGGCTTTTAATTTATCCATATTATCATCTATCTGACTCTGCAACATAGTTTTATCTATCTGTAATTTTAATTTACGAATTCTTGGATCTAGCATTAATAACCAATAAAATGAATTAATAGATCTGGAATAATATCCATCTTGTCCTACTTGTACATTAAAATGTAAGTGAGCATATCCTCCTGAAGCAGATCCTGATTTTCCTGCATCTCCTAAATATTTACCTGCATTAACTTTTGTACCTACTGATAACTCACATGGTTTATTTAAGTGCATATAGAAATAACAAATATTAGTTTTCGGCTCTACTAGCTTAACATAATTACCGGATCCTCCACTATACCCAACTTCAACAATTTCTCCTGGAGAGCAAGCTCTTAATTTAGCTTCCGGCCCTATAGGGCAAAATATATCTATTCCAAAGTGACCTCCATGCGATTGATGTTTTGCATCACCACCACCAATATGAAAATCACTTTTATGTTTAATTTTAGTTGGTTGCATGTCAGCAGGACCAATCCATGCAGGTTGACTTCGATCTACTAGTGTTGTATCGTTTCTATATATTTTTTCAAATGCATCATAACCAATATTCCATTTTTTACCATTAATAGGAAAAATAAATTGATCTGGTAATGTGTAATCTGTATAACCAATTCTTCCACCTTTATTTTTATTATCGCCGCTAACTCTAGTTCTAGTAGTAGTATTAGATGATGTTGAGCTATAATTACCTTGTGGTGTAGGAGAAGAATTATTATTAAAATTATTATAATTTAAACTTAAATTACCTGGAGTAGATAAAAATGTTCTAGCTGTTTCTGAATCCGGAGGTACTGGTATACTAAAGCTATTTAATTTAGTTATCCACCCTTTGTCATTAATACTATGTGTAAGTTTTTTTACTATAAAATTTAATACATTAGGATAAGTAGCAGGAAGGAATTTAGCAGGTACAGTATAAGTTTCAAATATTTTCATACCAGAAGTTCCGTTAAAAGTTAGTGCTAAATCTATAGGTAAAAATCCAGCTAGAGGGGAAGCTACTTGTCCTTCTAAGGCCATTTTAGCATAGGCGGCTCCTAAAGCATTTCTTTGTATATCAGATACACCTGCTTCTGCAGTTAAATTTACTCCTTGATAAATATTTTTATCAGTATCAATTTCAATTGCAGTTACTTCGTGTCCCCACTCCCACCAAGCAAAATATTTATATGATGTTGTAGTATTCGTTTCTTTTTTATCATCTAATTGAACATTATATAGTTTATCTAAAGCTGCTAAATATTCTATATAAATTTTATTACGCTTTTGTATAGTAGCTAAATTAGATGTAGTAGGATTGAATCCTTCTATAAATCTTGTTGGGACTACTCTATCACTTAATCCACTATTCCATTTAGAAAAAGATGTCCCATCAAATCCACCTGTTGCTCCACTTCCTGCTTGATTAGCTCCTACTGTTATTAATGTAGCTAAATCAGGAGATATTGTAGATTTTAAGTTAAAATTTCTTACTATATTACCTACAAGACCTAAGCCTTGAGCATTGGCAAATCCGTTTATATTAAAAATATATGGATTAACTGGTTTGTTTGCTTCTGATAATAATCCAGTTAAATTAGGTAAAGATTTTTTATCTACAAAATAACATATATTTCTTTCTTCATCTATTTTAAAATCTATTTGAGTAGTATTACCAAATGAATCATTTATTCCTTTACAAATTCTAGATATATGCTGTAAAAAATTAACATTACCAAGATCATCTGTATCTTCCTCTAATAGGGATTTAGCTAAAAAATCCATATTAAGATAGATATTCATAATATCACCATATACTACATCATCTTTTAATACACGATAGTCGGCAAAATAATGGTATCCTGATCCTTTATCACTTAATATTGATAATGCTTTAGGGGAGGATGGTGGAACAAATAATTTACCTCCAGCACTATCTAAAAGATTTGAAATATCAAATTCAGTAGAAATTACACATATACTTGGTTTACTAGATGCTAACATATTATGACTAGTAAATAAATATTTTCCTCTTTCAGTTAAGATACGTATAAAAGGAGTTCCTAGTGAACCATGTGGTGTACTTTTTGGTATACAAACTGCTTGTATTAATTGTAAATAAAATTTTAGACTAATATAAAATGAATTAGCTGCTACTCCGTTACCGTTACTTTTTACTTTTACTACTTCAAATCCTTTTTCTTGAGCAAAAAAGCCAGCTGATGCAGCAGTTCCTAATTCCCCAAATTTTTCTTCTCTAGATCCACCAAGAATTTTTATTATAGTTTGAATTCTATTAATATACAATATAGGAGATCTTTTAGCATCTGTACCATTAATTACAGCATACCCATTCATATAATCATCGCGTGCAGAGCCTGGTTGTTTTGCTATTAAAGTAGCTTGTTCGATAGAACCTTGTGTTGTATCTCCTTGAAGAGTTACAGATGGATCACCTTCTTGTATATCTCCTGTTAAAGATCTTAATGTTTCCCCACTTAATTGACTTCTTGCAAATTCTTCTTCATCTTGTACTGTATATCCTCTGGCTAATGTTGCTAAATTATTTAAAGCTGTTACAAGATCGCTACTATCTTTAGTTACATTTAATGGATTACTACCATCAGTATCAGATTGTGATTCAAATGGTCCTACAACACTATTTTTACCATTAACTGTTAGTGATTGTAATACATCACCGGCACTAAATATTTCAACTGTAATATTGTATACTCCATTGGTATCAATATTCCAATCAAAATTAGTTACTCTACCGATAAATCCATCATAATCATAATTATAAGTTTTTCTTAAACCATTAATATCTTTATTAAGATCATCTAAGTAATCGTTTATTTGACCACCTATATCTTCTTGTAATTCTTGTATTTGTGAGCTTAAATTATTTACTGCTTCTTGTGCTTCTTCTAGTTTTTCGGCTTCAACTTTAGCTTCCGCTTCATTTTCCCTTTCCATTACAAGTAAAGTATTATATTCTTGAGCTGCTTCGAGTTGTCTTGATGTATACTTAATCGAAGTTTCCAGCCAATCGTTTTCTTTCATCATGTCGAGTCTCCCTTCTAAGTACTCTATTAAATCGGCTGATCGTTTTTCATCAGAATCTTCACGATTAAATAATAATCTAGAATATCCTTCTCCTGAAGTAACGTTCTGTGCATACGTCAATGCCCTATTATAATCATTTTTATATGAGGACTCTATTGCATCAGATGCTATATTTCTCGCGTTTTCGGCTGCATCAAACTCACTTTGTGCTCTTTCTAAATTAGCACCTTGGACTATAATATCTTCATTTATTTCTGCTATTTGTTGTCCTATACCTATTAATCCAGGATCATTAAGATCTACAAAGTTTTCATCACCAAACCATTTTTGTTCCATTAAAGTTGTACCTACATTACCAACCGATAAGTTATCTTTTATATAAAGTCTATTTCCAAATTCAACTAATAAATGAAATCCTAATCTTAAATATAATAATTCTATTATATTAAATTGCATTTTATTAAATGCTTTTATTTTTAAAGTTGCTTTTCTTAAACTACCATTATTTCCTAATGTTTCAATCTGTAAATCTGTTATACCTGGTAGTGGTCTAATACCAAACTCTAAATCCCCGAATCCATAAGCACTACTAAAACTACCACCTTGCCTACCAGCGATACCTGCATTTTTTCCTGAACTATAAAATTGTGTTTCCACATTCAATGCTGAAAAGTCAAATGGTGTTCTAACTGTAGATTCTTGTCTGGTAACTGCTCTTCCTGCCTTCATTTCAGAGAATAAATAAAAATTTGTTGCTAGTTTGTTACCTAAAAAATTAGTTGGTAAGTTAGAGTTCGCAAGTTTATTTTTTCCATTATTATCTGGAAGGACTTTTACTGATGATGCTACTTTTATCCAAGGACTATTATTATTAAAATATTGGTTATGTGCATCTCCTTTAATAGCCATTAACCTTTGCTTATTATTTAATGCTTTTTGTACATTTAACGCAAACCCTTGGCCAATTATATGCTTAAAACTATCTGAATGAGCTGTTCTTGTTGCCATTTAATTTAATTATAAGTATTTCTTGCATATCCAGTATTAAAGTTTTTATAATTAAGACCTTGAGTAAATACTCTACGTCGATTTCCTTGCATATAAACACTTTCAAACTGAACATAATCAATAGGTATTCTAATTCTTTTACCTACTGGTGGATATAGAGAAGCCATATTTGTATTACTTTCAGCATTAGCTAAAGAAATAATATACCATAATGTAGAATCACCATAAAATTTATCAGCTAATATATCATATCTATCAGTTTCATTAGCATAAACATATATATCATTAGGATCTAAAGGAGGTAAAGGATATTTTTGATTAATATACATTTCCTTTTTATAATCCCTATCATTCATTATTTTAACACTAGTGTATCTACCCATATCAAAAAATTTTAATTAAATTTATCTCTAAAGTCTGAATAATCTTTAGCTTCTCTTGAATCATTACTTGGTGTAATTGGTATTTCTTCTACTTTTTCTAAAGTTTCAGGGGTGTTTATTGGATTAGGTATTTCCGTTAAACTTATTGGCTCAATTTCTATAGTAGCTGCAGCACGATCTTCTTTTGGTTTTATTACTACTTCATCTAAAGTTTCTGCAAAACTAGCATCCTGTTCGAAGATTGCAGTTAAATCTACAAAACTACCATCTGCTGCAGTACCAAAGACTCCAAGACCTGGTGAAAATTGTGTTATTGTAACCTCCTGAGGACCGGAACCAACATCAACAGTAACAATATCGTTTTCTCTTGCATTAAATAAATCTTCAGTCGCTTGAGATCCTACTACTATATTATTCTCTCTTGTAGATTGTGCAGAAGCATTTGGTTTAGGAATATCTGGATTAGGTGATGTATTATTTTCATTATTAGTTGGACTAGTAATAACTACATCATCATCAATAAAAGCAGCTGTTTGTATCTCTTCTCCTAATCCTGAAAGATCAAATAAAATATCTCCCGGATCTTCAGGTAAGGTTTCAGATGTATTAGTTTCACTATTTCTTTCTAATTCAGCTAATTTTTCTTGAACTATTTCATTCTCAGGTCTATTGCCAAAAGTATTATAACTATTACCATAGATATCCTGTAAAGATATAAATCTTTTTGTAGTAATATCTGGAGTTTTAGCTATTGTTGGTAAGAAGTCGTGTATTACAGTAAAGTTAAATCCAGATACTTCTACATAATGACAAAGTTCTTTAACAGTAGTATCAATACCAAATCCTTCTCCTGCTCCTTTAGTTATACCTATCTCCCATGGATACCCTTGCTTTAGAGTATAATTTATACCTTTTAAAAATCCAGGTGTTCTATATACATACCCTCCTATAGTTAATTCCATTAAATTTCCAGCTAAATATCCTGCTCCTGTATAATCTCCAGCCATAGCTGATGCTAAAAAGTTTAATTTTTTATACATTGGAATAAGTTCAGCTTTCGATTGAGCTGCTACTATAAACGATAAAGAAATATTTCTTTCAAACTGACCAGTATAATTATAAAAATTTTCTGCTCTACCAACATAATTATGAGTATCCCAGTTAGATGAATAATCATCAGTTATATCACCTAAAAAGGCTCTAAAATGTAAAAATCTAGATCTACTTGCATTACCATTTGATATCACTCCTACATTAAATTTAACTAAGTCATCAACAGGTATAGTAGAATTACCTCCTACTTGACCTGTTACCATATCCCTAGTTGGACCGTAAACGCCAAGAGCATTTAATTTATCTAATGCAGCATTTAATTGTTCTCTAGTGCGGGTACTATTACTATCATTAGGAGTATTAATAGTTAAATCTATATCATCATACCGAACTGCATTTCCTGGTTGTTGGTATGCAGTTTTAGAATTACGACCTCCAGGATTACCTAAGCCTATTCTATTGTCAATAATATTATTAGGAGAGTATGAAGGAGCGTAATTTTTATATGCATTAATTCTTCTAGTAAAGTTTTCTTGTATTATAGGAGCACTTTCTAAAATACCACTCTTATTTACAGATTTATTATTTTCAACAGTTTTAATTTGATTTATATTCCATTGAAAATCCGTAGTTGGATTGTTATTTATAGTTCTTAAAGGTACTTGATTGTCTTTATCAGTACCTAAAGTGGTATTTGTAATTCCAGTATCAATACTTATAATAGGAACTGAATTAGGATCCCCTGGTATATACTTGTTATAGTATATTCCATAATAATTTACTAATCTATTTACAAATCTAGGACTTTCAGAATATTTTTTTCTAAAATTAAAAGATGTGCTTTTTTGTTTTGAAAGAGGTACAGTTTTTAATAAAGTTTGATTATCTTGCTTTTTAGCTAAATTAAAAAAATATTTACCTGTAAAAAATCCAGTATCTTCGCGATAATTAAAAGTATTATATTGATGTCTATATAAAAATGCTAATCTATATTCAGCACCTGATCCAATATAGTTTCTATTAACACCATCAGTAAAACTATTAGTATTAAATTTTTTAAGTTTAATAGGAGCACCACCTACGGTAGTTGCAAATTTAAGATTAGTTCTACCAATACCTAAAATTGAACTTGGACCACCTCTATAGGAATATACATTAATTAATGGATTATGTAATTTAAAAGGAAATAATGCTTTGTTTTTTACTGGGAATCCTTGTTGGTGTACAAAAAATAATCCCGCTAATCTACTATTACTTCCTATCGTTGGTGGATTAATTGAATTAACATCTATAGTATCTGGAATACCGTCATTATCTATATCTGGTGTTGGTTGATTTGGTAATGCTGGTCCTTCAGGTATAGAGGTTAATTGAGTTGTTGGTATATTTAAGACTGGTTTTACAGAATCTAAATATCTATTAGTAACTCCTACTATAGGTCCCTGTTTTTCAGTATGAAATCCTAAAAATCCACCACCGACCTGTGCTAGAGTATTTAATGGATTATAAATACCTTCATTTAGTAAACCTTTTGAATGTTGAGTTCTAGGAGCTATTTTAGATAAAACTTGCTGTTTAATTGTAAATATAGTTCCAGATATATTTTTATTATCAAATAATTTTCTAAATATTCGTTTTACATCATCGGCAGCATGTAGAGGTCCTGCAAGGCCTCCTCTAACAATTCCATCAATATCCGTTCCTTGAGGCAGAGGTTGTAATATATTATTAAATGTACCTGGTATTACATTTGATAGTATAGGATTAAAAATATATGGTTCATTAGAAGATCCACCACCTTTTCGGTCCTTACCATACTTTAAAGATGTAAGATCGGTTTGAGTGCCGTCTTTGAAAGATCCTAATAAGCCCATTTTTACCTACTTTAAAAAGTCTGAGCACCTTCAGGTAAATTATCTCTATATGTACCGTTTGCAAAAGTATTATTTACTGAAATTGTGTTAGGAGCTTTTAAAGGTCCATTGGGTGTAGCACCATTAGTATCTAATTGTGATGGTTGTGGTAAAAAATTAGTAGCTCCATCTTGATATTGTTGATAGCTGTTGTTTACTTGATTAAAACCACTACCATCAAGTGAGTATCCAGGTCCTCCATTAGGATCACCATGTAGTTTTGATTGATCTAAGGATCCATCTAATGTGGCGGCATTTCCTCCATTATTATATGAAAAGCTTGAGCCTTCGTTTGTAAGTTTATCTTTTAATCCCATTGTATTTTATTATAAATATAATAATTTAAAAATTACCTCAATCCTGCAGTAGATCTATTAAGATTATTTTGTACTTGTTCAGATCCAAGGTAAACATTCGATTCTTTTTTATTGATAGAGTTTAAAGATTTATTCATAGCTTTAAACATTGCCATCATTTCACTATTTTGTTTAACTAATTGTGAATTATCATTATTAACTATTACTTTTTCTTTTACTTGAGCTTTTGATTCTAATACTGAATTAGTTATTCCTGGTCTTGGATTTCTATCCATTGCCTCTGCTCTTTCCACTTTATTTAAAATACCAGGACCCATTACAACATCATCTTCGGGTGCTGGTAGTACTGGTTCTAAGCCACCTAAAGTTTGTGACATTACTGCAGATTGACCAGATCTTTGTCTTAAATCTTTTGTTTTTTTAGCGTTATTTACTGTTGCTGAGATTGCTCCAATAGTTGCTAACATTGCAATTACAGTACCTGCTGCTATTGGTATCCCAACACCCATTGGTATTGCAGCAAAAGATGAATAAATTTTTGCTATAGAAGCTGCTAATGAGAGAGCAGCTATAGTTCCTAATACAGCTACTAAGGCTCCTGCTCCTCCTTTAGCTTTTGCTAAACCTGATATAAAATTCGCAATACCTTGTACAATCGGAATCATTTGTACTGCAACATCAGCCATAGCCATTTTAAATTGCTCCATTGATGCATTCATTTTTTCTTGAGCATCTAATTGTTGCATTTGTTCATATGATTGTTCACCATATGCAGCTGTATATTCTTCCTGACTTAAATTTAAATAATCCTGTTGCTGAATCATTTGACCCATTTGCTCTCTAGACATTCCTAAAGCTTTAGCAGCAGCTTGTTGCTCTATTCTACTTCCAGTTCTAAAAGCTAGCATTATCTCTTCTTGATTACGAAGTTCTTCAGCTAATCCAGCCATATCATTATCTAAAGCTAAACTTCTTGCTTTTTCTAAGTTTAAATTTTTACCCAATATTAATTCTGCTTCCATTTCAGCTTGAAGGGAACCTTGTATATTAAGTAATCCATCTGCTATACCTGCAACTTCATCTAGATTTAAACCTAATAGTTTAGCTTCTGCTACCGCAGCAGCAATTGCTTCAGGATTTTGACCTAGAGATACAGCTATATCTGCGGAAACTTCAGCAACATCGTTTAATATTTCTTTAGCACTTAAAGCACTTTTATTTTGTTTATTTATTTGATTTACTACACCAACGGTATTTTCTAATACTCGTTCAGTATTCTTACCTTGCATTCTAGCTTGCATTGTAAGTTGAGTAGCTCCTTTTTCTGATAATCCTAACTGTTTATTTAAGGAAGTAAATGTTTCTAATGTTTGACCTCCAAAATCAGCTAACATACCTGTTTGTTGTGTTAGAGTATTAAATGATTCAGTTAATTTTTTAGAGTTTATAAAAAGATTATCCGTTGAAGCTGCTTGTTCAGATATATTATTTCTTACTTTTAATGCAGCATCATTCTGTAATCCTGTTTGTTTAACTATCTGACCAAATCCTTTATCAGCTTCTAAAGCTAAATTTAAAAGCATTTTAAAAATACCTATACCAGCTGCACCTAATAAAGTAATTTGAGTTAAAGGATCTTTTAAACCTTTTTGAAGTGCATCAGTTGATCCTGTAAAAGATTTTTTCATTATCTCACCTGAAGAAGCTCCATTTTCAGCCATTTTTTGAAGTCCCTCATTTAATCCACCCATTTGGTCGGCTGCAGAATCTATTCCTAAATTTCTAAATAATTTAGTTGCACCTTTAACAATACCACCTGATAATCCTAATCTTTTATTTATATCTTTTACATTATCTTTCTGAGCTTCTAAAGCTTGGTTTGCTGTATCAATAGCAGTGCTTTGCTCATTTAATGCTACTAATATTGATTGCTGAGAAGTTAAATTATTTTTTAATACATCTGATTCATTAAGTAAATTACTTAATTTTTGTTGACTATCAATTAACTCTTGACCAGCTAAAGTTTCTTGTTTTTTTACTTCAGCTGTAATTTGTGATTCTAAATCATTATATTCTGATATAATATTTTTTGATCTACTATCTGCATTAGCTATTTCAGTTTTAATTCTTTTTTGTAAATCAGTATTTTTTGATATTTGAGTATTAATTTTATCTACACTCTTAAAATCTTTTATTTGTTTATTTAATGCTGAGCTAATATCATTAGTAAGTTTGGCTAACTCTCTTTCTTCTTTATTTCTTTTTCTTTGTATATTTAATTGCTCTTCGATTTCATCTGTAAGTCTTGCAGATTGTGTATAAGCCTTAAATTGTGTATCAAGAATTGTTTGATTTACCCTACTTTGTTGATCTAAAGTATCATTAATAAGTTGATTAGTAGCTGCTGTATCTTTAGCAACATCGTTAATTTGCTTCTGAGTAATTAAACCTTCCGCTAATAACTTATTTATTATTTTTTGTTGTTCTGGTGTTAATGCCATAATAATAAATATCTAATAAATAAATTATTTATAAATTGGAGCACGTGGTTGAGCGTTTTTAAACTCTTGTTTATTTATTGTTCCATCAGGATTTACAAGAGTAGTTGAATTGCTACCTCTATTACTTTTTTCAACCTGCTCTTTCTCTTTATCATAGTATGATTTTATTTGATGATAAGTAAACTTTCTTAACCACATAGGTAGATTATATACTGTATCGAAATCATATCCACCATTTCCGTGAAATACAATTTGATGTATTATAGTAAAGAGATTTTTTCTATATTCTAACGCCTCACTCGACGTCAGGATAAAAGAATTGGATAGTAATTGGGAGGCTGATAGATTTATCGCTTCCTTCTGTAAAAAAAAATAAATCCATATCTGGTGATATCTCTTTTACATACTTTCTTAATGCCCTTGCATCCATTGCAAGTAACTCTTTATCAACAAATTCTCTAATAGTTTTACTATCATCTTTATCACCGACTGAAGTAATCATATGCTTCATTCTTGTTGATAGTAAAAAGCTTTCAGAAGATTTTATTCTTTTAAGAGATTTAATTTCCTGCTCAATATTACGTTCATCTTTATGAGTTAAAAGCTTAAATGTAATAGGTATTTTTGAATATGGTAAGTTATATGAAAAATTATTAATACCTTTTTGTACTTCAGGATGTAAATCTTTTTCTTTATAATCAGTTAAATCTACAGTATATTGTTCTCCATTCATAGTAAAAGTATATTCTTTACCATATGAAAGAATTCGAGCTGCGATCATTATACCATTTTTATCTCCTGTTAGAAGATCATCATAGTTAATATCTGATACTATTAATGATTTAATTAATTTATCAATTACAATACCTTTTTCAATATATGTTTGATTAGTGAGAATATCTTCTTCCTTAGCTGTCATATACTTCATCTCTATTTCTCCTTTACCAAGTAAAGAATCTTTTGAATATAGTATACCTTTAGAAGGTAGAGATACAATCTCAGACGGGAATTTAGTTGTTGCCATAAATTTTATTTTTTTAAAACTATTTTTTAAAACCTTTTTTTAAACTTTAGAAGTTTAATACACAGTAATCCATTCCTACAGTCATTGTAAGTTCTTGAGCTGCATTTTCATCACCCCAATTATAATCTCCAAAGTTAGCTGTTTTAATAAATGCTCCTTTCATAACCCATTCAGATACAATATCTCCTACAGGGCCTAGAACGTTAAATGTTAAATCTTTTTTGTAGAAATCAGAATATCCATCTCTACCAGTTACAGATTCGTGATGTAAACGAACCCATTCCATAATAGCTTGAGCTCCCGATGGTGTAATCGGATCATATAGAGTAATTTGAACATCTCCCCATGTAGTTGTTCCTTTTACTTTTCTATATACATTTATATGATTAAGTTTTATTTCACCGTTTTCAACTGTGATAGCTCCAACACCTTTAACCATAAATGTTGGAAAACCGTCCATAAACATAATAAATCTATTCTTCTGTTTAGGTTCAAACGCGGTAAAAAATATTTCGTTACTATCTAGTACTGGCATGTTTTATATTTTAATCTTTATTATAAATATCTAAGAACTTATTTTTTTATTCCGGAAACTCAGCTCCTGTTGGTAATACATTGAAATCAAGAATAATAAATTCTGCTGTTCTTGTTGGTTGTAGGAATATTTGTCCTACTAATTGATTTCTATCTATCACATCAGGTGTGTTATTAGTTTCATCCATTACAACTTTGAAAGCAAAAAGTCCTTGCCTTTCTTGTACTGATGCTAAATATGGATTAACTTGAGATAAGAAATTATTTCTTGTTGCTATAGTATTTTGTTCGAATACTAAATTATCAGCTACTTGTGAAATAAATGATTTAAGTGCAATCAATAATCTTCTTACATTTACTCTATCTAATGCTGAGGCTTTTTTCTGAGTAGTCTTTTGTCCAAATACTACTACACCAGCGTTAGGGAAAGTAGCAATAGGATTAACATTGTTATCATAAAGTTCATCTCTATTACCTTGTGTTAATCTTCTTTCAGCTCTTATAACTCCATTAAGAGTACCTCTATTAATACCTGCAGGTGCAAACCATGGTTCAGCAACTGAATCATTAAATGCAAAAGTACCAGGAAGAATAGTTGATGGTGGGACAAATACTGTTGATCCTCTATCTGGATCGATTACTTGTAGCCATGGCCAGTACACTGCAGAATAAGAATTATTAAGTACTGTACTTTGTACTATTACATTTAATATAGTACTGCTATATCTTACTGGATCTGCTATTAGCATAAAATCACCTCTTGATCTTGCATTATTAGCTATAGTAGTTAATTGCGAAGAGTGATCTTGTAATGTAAGGCCTGGAGCTACTAATAGATTATATCTATATTCATCTTTATTATTTAAAAGATTAATAGCTTGATCATAATTTACAGCTAGTAGTCCTTGTGTATCGTCAGCATTAATATCAGTATAAAAATTAGCTGCTCTAGGTCCGAATAAATCTCCAGTAGCTGCTGCAAAAGTACCGCTAGCTGCAAGAGGAATAGAACCAGTTAAAAGTGGTTTAGCAACTCCATCATTATCAAAGAAATTAGGAGTAAGAGAATTAACTTCTTTAACTCTTACATATCTTGATCTATTTGGTTCTGTTCCTGTTTGTTGTAAGAAGAATTGTGTTTCAGATGTATTTAAAGTAGATGTTATATCACCTATACGCTTTGTTATAAAGTCGTTTGAAAATGGATCTAAAGTAAGATCAGTAAAAGTTTCTAAAACTACTTTTTCATTAATACTATCATCACCTCTTCTAATTAAGAGTGTAAAAGTTCCTGATCCTGTATTAGGATTAACAATTTCCCATCTTAAATTTTCATTAGATCCGCTTAGTAATGTTTGATTAGTACCAGTTGGTCCAACACTATTTTGATCAGTACCATCTGCTAAGGTTTCTAAAATAAATGCGTTCCCTGATGCTCCAAGACTTGAAGAAATAAATGAACTTGTTGCTGGAGTATGAGATCCGGTTGCAACTCTAGTTACTAATAATGTAGTACCTCCCTGTTGGAAAAAATTATAAGCTGCTATAGAAGTAAGATATGTATACTCGTTACTACCACTTTCTACAGTAGTACCAAATCTATTTTTAAAATCAGAATATGATGTAACAAGGGTTGGTCTTAAAACTGGACCTCTAGCTGTAGGTCCTAGTATTGCTGTTCCAGCTTGAACAGGTTGTTGTTGAATAAAAGAAAGATCATTCTCTCTTGCTAATACACCTGGTGATAATAATGTCTCTGCCATTGTTGTTGTTTTGCTATAATAATAAATATCTTATTTATTTACAAAACTAATTATTTAAGAAACTTTACACTATAATTAGTGTATATTATTTTTATCTATATCAAATATAAATATCTATTTGTTTTCGTTAATAAATTCACCTGTTTCCATATCTATAGAAACATCTCCATATTTTTCTTTTAAACTATTTGATAGTTTATCTAATTCTACTTCAGTTTTAGATAATTCTCCCATTAAATCATTTTTTTGTTGCTCTAAAAACTTAAGCTGGTATTCAGCTAATCCTAAATTACTAATTAAAGTATTTTGCTGTTCTTTAATATTTTTAATAGATTGTAATTCTTCTTTAGTAGCTTTTTTTTGTTTAATCATGACTAATTTTTATTGATATAAATATAATAAATTTTTATTAAATTATCTAATTTAATCTAAATATTAATTAGGCACATTTATAAACCAATCTGGTCCAGATAAAATATTTAATATTTCACTATGTGTGTATGGTCCTTGTTTTGTAGTTAAAGCTACAACAGAAGATGGCATATCTCCCTCATATTTAACATATGTTTTGGTACCATCAGCTGTTTTTTGGACAGTATCTGCAGATGTAATTAGTACTTGATCAAAGTCTATAGTACTAAGTTCACTTGTATTGAATACAACATATTTTCTAATATTGCTCATAATCCAAATCTTTCTTTCATTGCATTGTAATTGATAGATACTTCAGCGGCAGTTAAGTATTTATGATATACTCTTGCAATTGGTATTTTACCTTCAGCTGATCTAAAGAATGATCCACCATATACCCATGCTCCCAAATCTACTCTTTGTGCATTACTGACACCATTACTGTATGTTCCTGTTGTAGAAAATCGTTCTACATTATTAACATATATTTTTCGATCAGTGGTTGATTGAGTCATTACAATATGGTACCAATTATTTGTAGATATAATGCTATTAGTGCATTTGAATTTATTAAATGATGGGGAATCTGTTATACCATATATTCCTTCTATAGTATTAACAGCACCGCTTCCACCACTATCATTTACTGTATGATAAATACCCCAATCTACGTAAGGTGCAGGATCTCCTCCTCGACTAAATATAATGTTTCCTGTTACTTGAGCTCCATTACCTGTAGGATAATACCATAATTCAATAGCGTTTGTTACTGGTATATTGAAAGGACTTGCTGAATTGTTAAATCTAATTAAATCATTTGTTCCATCAAAATCTACTACTCCTAAATTATTATTTTCAAATGTAGGACCATTTGTTAGAGTACCATCTTCCGAATTAACTAAATCAGTACATGTCGTTCCTGTTCTAGGATAGCAAGTAAATTTAGAAGAATCCATATTGAATTCTAATCCATCGGTAACGATAGAGGTATCCGATTGTGCTATTGATCCTTTATTGCTCATTTAATTATGTTAAATCACCCATTAAATGGAAAGTATCAGTAGCTACTTTTTTAAGTACTGCTGATGATCCTTGCTCTGCTAGTCTTAAGCTATTATTTTTAGATATTAACGTAATTCCTGATCCAGTATGAAAGAAAAAGTTTCCAGCAGAAGAAGTTTGAAAGAATTCATATTCTGCTCCTACAGGTGCACTTGATATTGTAATAGAGCATGTAAATTGTCCTCCTACTATATTATAAAATCCAGCTTGAGATGTGGATGCAGATAAATGTGTTGTATGTGTAATAATAGGTTTACCTCCTTGAAATAATCCAAAAGCTGTAGTAGTAATAGATCCAGTAATTGTAGTATTTAGACCTTGAAAAGTAACCTTCTCACCATCAGGTTGGATTCTTATATGTGCACCTGTATCTCCACCATCTGGATCCCCTAATGAGATGATAGCATTAGTATTATCTATATCTCCAGTAGTTTTAATTAATGGAGCACCAGAAGCTGCTTTATCTACAGGTGTAATTAATTTAAATGTGGGGGTTTGTATTTCATTTACTACTAAATGACCACTTGCACTTATGTTACCAGATGCTGTTACTTCACCTATTAAATCTATACCTGTTTGTGTTGAGTTAGTAGTATTACCTATTTTAAGAGAAGCTCCTGAGGCATGTATACTTGGTTTAGATCCCAAGGATAATAAAGTAAATCCGGAATTCGCATCTCCACCATGGGCATTATATTCATCTCCAAAATAAGAAGAATTAGTTCCACTGCCACTTACATTGCCAGTAAATATTATATTTCCTGATGAATTACCAAAGGTTGCTCCTACTATATCTCCACTTGCACTTATATTACTAGATGCTGTTATAGGTCCCGCTATATTAGTTAATGTACCTGCTTTACCTAAAAATGTAGTATTACTAGTATGTCTAACAACCTGAATATTATTTGAAATAAGTTTATCTCCAGATATATCACCACTTGCACTTATGTTACCAGATGCATTTACATTACCACCATAATCCACACTAAAATTAGATGCTGTTGGAAAATCGATATTTTTATTAATTACAAACGCAGGATTAGAATCATTTACTTGCGTTAAAGTACTAATAGCAAATGGTCTTGTATATTGTTGTTGATTAGGAAAAGCTGATGAAGAGAAATATCCTGCAAATGATGATGTTTGTGTAGTACCACTAGCACCTCCTCTATATTCTAGTACAATTCCATTCCCAACCTTAAAATGATCTCCTAAATGAAATTCTAATTCACCTTGAGCATTAGTTAGTATTCCAGATGGTTCGTAAGCTACATAAAAATTATTTAAGTTTGAGCTACCTATATTAGTTAAATCACGTTTACCTACAGTCATTGTAAGCTCTCCTTCAGATGCATTTGAACCTGTTGTATATTTTACACCAAATATTTGATTTGGTATATTTTGTGATGCTATTGTTGCATTACCTTGACCTGTAAATACTTGTAATTCTCCTTTACCTATATCAGGTGACGTTTGAATTATAAATGATCCTGTGTTAGGACCTCCAGTTAAAAATTGAAATGAAGCAGATTCGTTTACTTCTAAAGATAAATTAGATCCTTCCGATGCTAGAACATTATATGAACCTGTTAATTCTAAGGACCCTGTTATTCCTGCAGATCCTGTAAAAGGAAAGCCATTACCTAATCCTGATGATGCTAGAGAGGCTGAAACATTTGGAAATCCTGTAATAGCTAAATTACCATTTAAATCTGTAGATCCAGTTACTACTAATGATCCAGATATAGTTATATCATATCCGTCATCTCCTGTAAGAGCATCTATAGATTGTGTTACTTGTGCTGCAGTTGCTAATTGTCCGTCAAGTATATCAGTTTTTGATAATTGTTTTGCCATTACTTTATTTATAAATAGTTATAAAATTAATCTATTCCTCCATCATCATAAGCAGGTGAACCAGATACAAAATACCCTTGTTCTATAGCTTGTTGGTTAGTTAAAGTAGATACTCCATCAAATATAGAACCAGTATTAAAATATTGATCATCAGTATACATTACTAAACATCTAGGATCAGTGCTTCCTGTATGAGGACATACACTATAAGCATATAATGATGTTCTTTGGTCTCTTGGAGGAGCATTTAGATCATAAACATCTGCAGAGGCTGCTAAAGCTGAGCTTGAGTTTGGATATTCGTAATATAAATGCATAATTAATAAATTGAGTAATGGTTATTTATTGCTGTTTCTATATCAGATTCATCGCTTGATTTATCGCCATCATATACAATAAACTCTTGCATACTATAATTAGCAAATGAAAATGATCCATAACCTAATATAAAAGAACTAACAGAGTTGTCTAAACTACCATCAATAGTTAATAAATGTTGTGAAATAAAACTCGTACGTACTTCTCCTCTATTAGTTGGTGAATATGATGCGCCATTTTTTCTATAGGTATTTGACAAATAATTAGGATCATTTCTTGTATTTGTTGATGTATTACCGTTTTGTGCTATTAATTGAAATCTTGTATTCTCTCGATATATGATAGCTCTATCTGTGGATATCTTACTTACTGAGAAGAAATAATGTTGTCCTGTTGATGGTAAGTAATCGGTTTTTGTTCCCGAAAGATCTAAATGTGATCCATTACTTGCTGCTAGTCCTGTGATTATTGGTTTACCGTTTTCTTTTAATACTGCGCCGCTTGATACAATTTGAGGTTGGTTTGCTGTTGTAGTTTGTTCTAAGTTACCACCATTACCACTTTGATCATACCACTTTGTAATAAAACCATTATTTGAACCCACATGAGACAACAATGCTGTTTCATCTAAACCTCCATTTGAATCAAATCCAATATCTGCTTCAGTATTACCAGATGATTCTCGCACTCTCATTGCAGCTCCTGAATAAGTTGAAGATAATTTTCTAACTGAATATGCTATTCTTATATTATCTCCAAATTGATCTAGTAAAAAAGTTTGTCCTGCTGCTTTAGCAGTTGAACTAAAAAATGCTGCTATCATTGACATTATGACTCCTGGTTAATTGTAACTAATGCTGTATCGTTTCCTATATAATGATAATATAC